>Ga0222718_10004336_pt1 | contig 11835 bp, 6 predicted proteins | sample C33_27DmetaG_FD_165045 | JGI IMG/M metagenome (GOLD analysis project Ga0222718, IMG submission 165045) | Estuarine water microbial communities from San Francisco Bay, California, United States - C33_27D | ecosystem: Environmental > Aquatic > Marine > Unclassified | place: USA: California... | reverse complement strand
TAAAGGATTATAATTTTGTTTTTCCATATTTTGTGTAACAATAGTTTGATTAGTTAGTTCTCGTATAGAATAATTATATTCTTTTAGTTTTCTAATTGCTCCTTCATTTTCATTAATATTATCTTGGTAATAAGAAATATATTTCTTTTGGTCTAATATTTGTTTATAAAAATCGTTTATTATATGAGTTAATTTTGCTTTTTTATCTAAATAATCCTGTATTTTATTTTCATATTTATACATGTCTATAATTTGTAATAATTCTGTATAATTTTGCTCTAAGTTTTTTATAAAAAAATTATTAGTATCTTTTAATATTACATCTATTGTTACTTCTTTTATTAATGATTTTAATGAATTAATTTCACTTATATATTTAATTAAATCTAATTTTAACTTATTTTCCAGTACTATAAAATTCTTATGTTGACTATATAATTCTACTAAATTAATATAATTTGGATTGTTATAGTTATTCACCTCTAATAAAATATTATTTATCATAAATTTTATTTCTTCTGGAACTAAATTATTTTCTTCTAATAAATTATTATAATATAAATAGGATTGGTCCGTATATTTAGTTTGAATACCCGAAGAAAGAAAATCATAATTAATATGAAAAAGAAATAAATAATTTTCTTTTATTTTTTTTAATAATGTATAAAACTTTACATCTTCAAATTCTAATATTTTTTTTATAAATTCATCCATAAAATCATTTTTTATACAATTATCCAATGATACTAAATTATAGAGTTCTAATTCATTTATATTTTTATTATGAATTTCCAATTCATTTATATTTTTATTATGAATTTCCAATTCATTTATATTTTTATTATGAAGAAAGGTATAATTAGGTTTATTAATATAGTCTAAATAATCTTTTTTTATCAAATCCTGTTTTATAATTGAAAATATTTTATTTATATTACTGAAATAAGTATGATTGAGTTTAGGTTTATAGGAAGTAATTTGATTAATAATTTGTTGTTTTTTTTCCTTTTGGGAAAATAAATGTTTTTTACGATCAGATTGTAAACATTGGAAGATATCATAAATTTGGTTTTGTAAATCATAACATTTTTGTAACATTATGGTTTAAAAAACAGTTAGATAAAACTTTTAGGAATTTTACTTATACGTAAAAATTCAACTTTAGGAATTTTACTTATACGTAAAAATTCAACTTTAGGAATTTTACTTATACGTAAAAATTCAACTTTAGGAATTTTACTTATACGTAAAAATTCAACTTTAGGAATTTTACTTATATTAAGTAATATTAGAAATATTTATTTATGAATGTAAATCATAATTAATAATATCAAATTATAAACACCTTACGGTTTAGTCCATAATTATCATACGGATAATAACAATTATCATATTAATTATAATTTATTTGACAGAGTTAACAGCATCCTCATTTAACTCCTTTAGATTGTTTGCAAACAGTAGAATAGTTAGTAGTAGGCATTTTATACTATTATAAAATATTTTTTTATTTTAATAAATTATAAATAATTCAGTTTATTCTTTTTGATAATATTATTAAAAATCTTCATCAATCTCATTTATTTTTGATAATCCTAAATAACTATCGCATGCGATTTCTAATTTTTTATTTAAGATTTGATAAAATTTATTATTATTTTCGTAAATTTCCTTTACTTCACTTTTTAAGTTATTAATCCATTTTTCGTGCATTTCATCAAAAAATTTAATAATATAATTTGGATACTCAACATTTTTCATTTTTTTTGAAATATATTCAAATGGAGTGCTATTATCACATTTATTACCCCAATATTTCCCTTTATTTTTAATATCTTTAATATCTATTAAATATTTATATATATCTTTATGATAATCAGAATAATATAAAAACATACATTTTTTTATTTCATTTTTTATATCTTCTTTCAATTCATTATCCCAAACCCAATCTATATTAATAATTCTATTTTCATTTAAAATTAAAATAAATGTATTTATTTTTTTACCTTGAAATTTTTGTATATCCTTATCATTATTTGAATTTGGATTATATATTAAAAATCTTTCCATTAATACTTCTATCATAGTATCCCAAAAATTAAGTTTAGATAAATCAGATTTTAATATAATATGATAAATTTCAGTTTCAGTATTTCCAATTATATTAAACTGTAATTTATTAATATTGAAATCGTTATTATTTGCTTCTAATTTAATATGTTTAAAAATATTCCAATTAATATTATTATTCTTAATTATCAAATTATTTTCAATAATATTATCTACTTTATTTACAGTTTCTAATAATTTTTTTTCCTTACTACTATCAATTTGAAAAAAATGTGTAATATTATATAAATCCGCCGGACTCATATCAGCAAACTTTAAACTACTATATAATTGTATCATATATATCAATATTACTGAATCAAAAACCTTTAATTTTTTAAAATTATTATTTTTAATATATTTTTGTATTTTTATCATTCGTTTTTTAATAATATCTAAATATTCATTATATTTAGGTTTGTCTGATAAATTACATAATGGAAACTCTTTTAGTCCATTTTTACAACATTTTTTTTTACAATATTGATGCTTATTTAAAAAATCGTAAAAAAAAATAGGTTTTTTTTCTATAATATTTATAGTAGATAGTTTTTTTAAAACAGTATTTAATTGCGATTTTTTAAAATCCGAGTTTATATCTTTATTATTTACTATATTTAAAATAACTTTATAAAAATACAAGTTATATTTTATACAATGATATCCCCAATCAACTTGTTCTTTATTTTCAGAGTCTTTTATTTTTTCGTTTTTAATTAAGTAATCATTTATATTTATATTAGTATCTAATAATTCAATAAATTTTTTTTTGTCTATTATATCATATATTTTTTCTAATCGAAATGTTTTTTTTAATTTAGGAAAAAATTCTACATACCCTTGTTCTCCAAAACGAGAATGAATATCATCATTATTATTTACTAATCCAAAATAAATTTTATTTTTTGCTCTTGTTAAAGCAACATGTAAATGTGATTCATAAATTAAACTTATATCATTTTTACTTACACACTTTAGACTATTCTCTGTAGTTCCTAATATAAAAACTACTTCTCTGCCGTCTCCCTTAGAAGTTCTAATAGACATAATACGGGTTGCCTTAATAGAATCTTTAGTATTGATACAGGAACCTTCGGTATGTTTATGTAAATAAACATATTGTGTATATTCATTATGATTATGTTTTTCCCAATATTCATTTGTAATGGAACCCATATTTTTAAACTTTTTAATCCAATATTCTTGTAATTTTGTTTGTAATTCAGAAGCAATAATATTTCCTTTCATTATAGGAAAAATAAACATAAAATTTTCTGGATAATAATTATTTAAATCTACCTCATTATCTACAAGTTCTATTATTTCACTAACATATTTATTAATTTTTTCATCATCACTATCATTCGCATATATCATAGGAGAATCAATTATTTCAATTGTTTGATAATTAATTTCTTTTAGTTTAGTATCACACTTTATTTCTGGTAAGGAATATTTTTCAAATTTAATTATTTTATTAATTCTATTATACATATCTTTAACTTTTATACGTCTATTATCATTTTTATACTCCATAATATTTATTTTAATATTTGGTAAACCTTCTATTATAATACTTGTTAAGAAATTATCTTCATTTTCCAATGTCTGTAGTTTATCTCCTACTATATTAATGTCGATATTTGTATCTAACATTAATCTAGTCATAGCATATAAATATTCGTTCTCTAAATCCTGTGCTTCGTCAATCCATATTTCGGTTTGTTTATTTAAATAAAGAAGTTGACCAGCATATTTGAAAAAACCATATTCAGAAACTTTAGACATACCATTTTTTTTTATAGTTTTCAAAATTCCAGAAAAAAAATTAATTCCATTCTCTTGCGTGTCTGATAAATTATAACAAAATGAATCTATAGTTCCAATAATAACTATACATTCTCGTTTAGTTTGTTTATGTATATATTTAATAACAAAATGTTTAATCGTATTTTTTTCTGTTTTTTCAATTAAATTTTTTATATGATAATCTTTTCTTTTTATTTGGTCTGTTAATTCTTCATAAATTACATTTTTAGCAGAATGTTGTTTAGTAATAATAATAAATGTTTTTTTATCAATATTTTCAGCTATAGATTTCCAAATACCATATGTTTTTCCATTTCCGGCTCCTTGTTGATGTATAGTTAAATTACATTTAATTACATTTTTACCTTCCCAAAAATCCCATATATTTTCAGGGTTTGTTTTTAAAACTTCAATCACACTATTTATATCTTTATATTCTTTTAATTCAATCATCTTATTCTTTATCTTTTGTAATTCTATCTTAAAAACTTTATTATTTATTTCAAGTAAAATATATTCGTATTTTTTAATAAAAGATTTATATTTCCATGATTTATTAAAAATAATCAAATAATTATTTGAAGATAATTTTTCACATATTACATCATCTGTATTACCATCCACTAACCAAATAATTTCTTTACCAAATTTATCCCAATCATTAAATCTATTTTCAATTTCTTTATTTGAAATATTAGAGTGTTGTATTTCGCAAGTCCTTTTATTATTTAATAATATATCTGCTCTTCTACAAGTATTAGTGTCTATCGAAGAGCAAAAGAATTTAATTTCACGCATTTCTACTGGAAATAAGCCTTCCATTTTATTATGCCATTCGCCAATCATTATATTATAAATATTAAATCCTATATTTAAATATTAATAATAATTCAGTTTATTCTTTTTGATAAGGTATTGTATATTAGTATTATTATTTATAATTTGAAATATTAAATCCTGTAATGTTTGATTTTCATATTTATATAAACTAATTTTTATATTACTAAGTTTTCTTTGTAATTTACGAATTTTACTAATATATGTTTTATCTATATATACATATATATTTTTATCTTTATTTAGTTCATTATTATAATTTTCTTTATTTTGATTTAGTTGTAATAATAAATTATTTGTTGCTAAATCAGTTGGAATAATATTAGCTATACTAATTTCTTTTACTAAATCTAATTTTATACTAAGTTTTTTGTAATATAATTTCATATCATTTAATTTAGTTAATTCTATATCTTCTTTTTCTACTAAGTTTTCTATTTCTAAATTATAATCAATCTCTTTTTCACTAATTTGATTTAGTAATATATCTTTTTGTAATAGAAGTTCGGTGGATTGTATTTTGAATTTAGAAATAATTTTTAAACTAATATCTTGGGATTGAATAAATTCATTTTCCTCTTCTAACATATAAATACATTCCCTAATATTTTCCTTTTCTAACTTAGTGTATTTACTTATTTTTAGTTTTCTATTATAAATCTTTATTTGGGTAATATTTTCATCAATAATTTTATTATTTTCGGAATTACCTAAATCAATTTCCTTTTGTTGTTGTATAATTATATCACTAAGTTTCAATTCTATTTCTTGGATTTGATTTTGTATTAATTTAGTCTCTTTATCCAACTTTTGTTTTAGCATATTCTTTTCCTTCGTACTATTTTTTATAAATGTTTCATATTTTATTAAATATGAATCCATTTTCCTTTTATATTTATCAGTTTTCTTTATATAATATTCCAGTTTAGTATTATATGTATAAGATAAATTATAGTAATCATTGAATTTTATTTTCTCTAAATTTAGTTTAGCAAAAATAGTATCAATAGTATTTAAATATTCGAGATTTTTTTTTTTATTTTTAATATTATAAAGTTTATATTCTCTTTCTAATTTTAAACTTTGTATTCTATTTTCGGTTTCATTAATCTTATTGATAAAATTATTTTTCAAAGTTTGATTATTATACAGTAATGAATTAATATTAAGTTTTATTTTAAGGAATGAATTTATTTTTTCTTTTATCACATTATTATCACTAACTATTTCCATATTATACAATTATACATTTATAAAGATAATATTTTTTGATTTAGTTCTTCAATTTCCAATAACTCATCTATAGTTAGTAAATTATCTTTTTCTTCCTTTTCCATTTTAGTAATTTCATGTTTCAATTCTGTTCTTTCTAATATATACTTATTATTTCTTATTTTATCTGTATTTTCTTTTAAAATTTTATTGGAATTCGCTATTTTTTCTGTAATATTCCTTATTTGATATCCAACTGTTTTTTTAATAAAAAGTGGATAAATTGTATCTAACAGGAATTGATTTAGCATTTTTTTATTTTCAATACATTCTAGCGATTGTTCATTTAATAATTTTTCCTTCATTATTTTAAAATGTTCTTGATTTGTAACTAATAATAATTTAATATGTTCCTTATTATTATTTTTATATATATAATCTATTTTCTCTTCATATTTATATCTATTTTCATCTAATAATATATTTACACTTTTATATTCTATTTGTAAAGAAGTTAGCTTATAAGTTAATTCCTCTATTTCCTTCTCTCTTTCTAAAATTAATTGTTGGTTTTTTATTTTATCTTTTATATTATTATTATCATTAATATTAACATTTGTATTAACATTTATATCATTATCATTTTTAATATTTCTAATATCTTCAAGTTCTTTTTTAGTAGAAATAATTTCATTTTCTAATTTAGATCTATTTTTTTTATGTTCTTCTATTAAATTTGTATATTCTAAGTTTTTCTTTTTAATATTATCAAAATATTCCTTTTTTTTATCAATATGTACTTCATTTCTAATATACATACGCTGACTTTTAATATAGGAATTAAGAAATGACAAATTTTGCCGATTAATGTATTCGTTTTCACTATTTACACTTCTCAATTCCAATTCTTTTTTCCTTATTTTATCTCTTAATTCTTTTTTCTTTTGTCTGTTCTCTTTAATTAAAATATGATATTCTTCAATATTAGAAATATGTTTATTCCTGTTAGAAAACCGATCTCCAATAGAAGATTTATAGGCTTTTAGTTCATATTTAAGTAATTGTTTATTTCTTTTTAGTAATTCTGTAAATTTAATAATTTCAGTTTCATATTTTTTTGTTTTATCCATTAAACATTTATTTTGTAATTCAAATTGTTTCATAATATCGTTTTTCTCTTCAATTATTCTATTTTTTTCTTCTTCTAATTGTTGTAATAATATTGCTTCTTGTTCTAAATGTTCATTTTTATTATCTAATAATTGTTTATTGTAATTATTATCTATTTTATCTAATTTAAAAGGGAAATTAGTTTCAAATAAATCATATTTCTCTTTTTGTTTTAGTAATAATTCATTATTCTTATTTATAGTTTTTTCTGCTTTTTCAGATTGTAGATTTAATAAATTTATTTTTTCTTTGATTTGTAAAATTCTGTCTTCTGTTTCTAAATTATAAAGTTTAATTTTTTTTTTCCTAATATCTTGTTTAGATTTTATAATATCTACTCTTTTAAGATATTCTTCTTTTAGGTTCATTATAAATATTGGTAGATATATTATTTAAGTATTTATTGTAAATATTTATCGGTTAATTTAGGAAAATTAATTATATCGTTTATTTATAAAATGATTGAAAAATTACTTGATGATTTAAAATTAGGAGGTTTAGGAGGGTTAGGTGGTTTAGGTGGTTTGGCAGAATTAGATTTATCTAAACTTAATATACCCAAAAATATAATATATCTTATAATTGCGTTTAAATTAATTAACAATTTAGACAAAATTATTCCACAAAAAGCAAGCCCAATTCCAAATTTTAAAAATATGTGTCCTATCGGGAAAATGCCTATGCCTATGAAAAGCACAGGTAGTAACAATAGTTTTATGTCACTATTCGTTATATTTTTATTAATCGGAGGGGCATTAATTTTGGCAAATAATTTATTAGATAAAATAAATATTTCATTAATGTCTTGTGGAGTTAATTCATTAAGAGATAGTAATATTAAATTACCTACTAATAGAAATATGGGTTGGTGTCCAATGAAAGAAATGAAGGGTAGAAAAATGAGTAAGTGTCCAATGAAAGAAATGAAAGGGTGTCCAATGAAAGAAATGAAAGGGTGTCCAATGAAAGAAATGAGTAAGTGTCCAATGGGTAAGTGTCCAATGAAAGAAATGAGTAAGTGTCCAATGGGTAAGTGCCCATTAATGAAAGAACATATGGAAGAAGGAAAATGTCCTTTAAAAAATATGTCTAAATTTATAGAAAATTGCCCAAAAATGAAGAAATGTCCTTTTTTTTCAAATGAATTAGAAGATAAATTACAAAAATTAATAAATGAAAAAGAAAATTTAGAGTTAGAATTAATAAATGAAGAAGAATTATTAAATGAAGAAGAATTAATAAATAAAGAAGAATTATTAAATGAAGAATTATAAAATATAAAATGTAAAATAAAAAATTTCTAATATAATTATATATATGTCGTTAAAACTGGGTATGAATATATTTAAAAAAAAACCGAAGAGAACAAGAAAAATTTATTGTTCTCCAAAAAATAGTAATAATAAATATAGTTGTTTTAGCAAGGATTCACTTATTAAGATTGTAAAAAAGTGGAATAATACTAATAGAAAAAATAAAATTAAATGGAATGAAAAGAATTCTGTCCCTAAATTATGGGGAAAAATAAATAAAAAACTCAATGATAAATGTTATGGTGAATGGTGTTGGATACAACAGGAATTTGTTAAAAGTATGAATGATAAGGAATTAAAGGCGTCATTTAGACCCAAAACCCCTAAACATTGGTATAAGAAAAAAACAGAATGGTTATCTACAATTGATATAGAGAATGTATTAAATCAGTATGAAAAGGTACATGACGATTTTAGTTTTATAGGTGCTGTTCCAATTGATTTCGACTATGAATATAGTATGGGTAAGTGTATTATAGACGAATTATGTAAAATTAAATTGAGTAATAATGTTAAGAATAGAAAGAATAAAATAGGTATTGTTTTTAATTTAGATAAACACGACGATGAAGGAAGTCATTGGATATCAATGTATATAGATTTATATCAAGATAAAATATTATATTTCGATTCATATGGAGAACCACCCCCGAAAGAAGTAAAAGTTTTAGTTAAAAGATTACAAAAACAAGGGAATGAAATTGGTAGGGAATTAGAATATAAAGAAAATAAAATAAGACACCAATATAAACATTCGGAATGTGGTATATATTGTATAAATTTTATTGTATCAATGCTCGAAGGGAAATCATTCGAGGAAATTACAGAAAATAAGGTAAATGACGATACTATAAATTTAAAAAGGGATTTTTTTTATGCTCCGAGTGAATAAAAATTTATTCTAAAAAAGAAATAGTTTTTTAATTTAAAAAATAAGTTATTAATTATTATTATATTTAATTATTATTTATTATATTTAATTATTATAATGAATAACAATACTTTTTTTAGTTCCAAGAACAAAGATTTATTATATAATATTTGCCGTGATGAATTAATCAAACAAACAGAGTATAATATTGATGATAATAAAAAATATTATAGAACTTTCGGTGAAATTATGGGAATAGTATTTAAACACGCAGATGATACAAATGATTTAACACAATTAAATAAAAGTGTTTTAGGGAAAACTATTCCCTATCTTAAAACAGATATAGATAAGAAAAGACTAACTAATTCTCCTTTATTACCTCCAAACAGTTTAAGGAAAATGACCAAAAATAAATACGAAAATCTAAAAGGTGATATGGCTGAAAATAATGGATTACCTATATCTTTCCGTGGTCAATCAACAAATACCAGTTATGAAAATGTAAATGTTAATAGTGACTATAAACAATTAATGGATAATCGTAAAGACTATTATAGTAATCAAGAAAAAATGAGTAATGGGCAAAATGGGCAAAATGGGCAAAATAGGCAAAATGGGCAAAATGGGCAAAATAGGCAAAATAGCCAAAATGGGCAAAATAGGCAAATTCCAGTTAATTCCAAAGATGAACCAATTGAAGACCCAAAAGTATCAATGGAAAGATTAATGAAAGAAAGAGAGGAATTAAGTAATGATAATAATACAGAGGAATATACTTTAGATCCAATGAGTTTAAATAGTGATTTAGTAAATAATGAGATAGGAACAACAGTTGAACATATGAATACATATGATAGCACTAATGATGAAGTAGATCCAATGAAGTTATATCAGCAATATAATAATGAAAGGGAAATACAAGATTCGGAATATAATAAAATCCAAGAAGATAGAAATAATTTCGAAGACGCAAATAAAGGGAATAATGAATTTATTAATAATATATTAGAGGAAAATAAGGTAAAGAGTATGGTAGAGGAAAATAAATTCCAAGAGAATTTATCTCTACAAATAAATGAGCAAATGAGTAGGGCAAATTTAGGTGATTTAAAAGGACAATTGGACGATCAATTAGATTTTGCGACACAAAATAAAAAAGCAATAAATCTTCCAACCGCAAATGATTTGGCTATAGCGCAGAATAACAATATTTATGAGAATAATGCGTTATTTGAGGAGTTTAAGAAAAGTTTATTTAATACTCGGAAATATATCAATAGAGAACATTTAATAACAATTAATAGTGGTGATAGAGATTGGTTTAATAATACAAAGGAAACACGTTTTTCTTTCCAAGTAAAATTTTCTAATACAGATAATCATGCTGCTATTAAAAATATATTTAAGAATGTTGTATCTATAGAAATGGTAAGAGTATTATTGGCGGTTGAAAATATTCTATTGCCATTCGATAATCGTATTTTTATTGATTTTAAGTCCTTACCATATATTGTTCTTAAAATAGATGAAATAGATGGTTTATATTCGGGTACTAATCAAAATATAGATAAGGCGTTTGCTCATTTATTATGGGATAAAGATAATACTAGTGAAACACTCGATTCAGCAGAAACATTTGCGGATGATGAAAATACTTTTTCTAGACAAAGAAAAAGAGGATATTGTCTTATGGCACCTTTAGGTTTTGAAAAAAAAACATATTATCCTTCTCCACTTTCTTCATTAAATAGATTAACATTAAATTTAATGACACCACAAGGAAAAGAAATTAATAATCATCCGGATGTTTTAACTGTAAGTAATATTAAATATCAAGATTTAGATGATCTTTCAAATTTATATATAAGTGTAAGTACATGTTTTCCATATTTATCAGGAGGAACAGACGATTTAATACTCGAATTAACAATTTCTACATTTTTTAGTAATAGAGTTTTTAGAATTGGGGATAATATTGTTATAAAAAATTTTACCAAAAATTCTATAACAGAAACTGGTATTGATTTAGAATCATTTATAAATAGAGATGAAGGACACTATATAATAAATTTACCTCAAGAAGAATCGGGGACAGAGGGAGATAATATGGGTTTTATACAAAAAATTTATATTTCCCCTCCTGGAAATATAGATTTTACTACAGGTACAGATAGTGAATTAATTATAAATAGAAATTCTTATACTACAAAAAATGCCGATATAATGTCTGGAACTTGTAAAGTAATTAATAAATCTCTCCAATCTAATTACGTTTTCAAAGTAGTTACCAGAGAAGATGATGTTACTAACGTTCTTAGTAACTCCAATATATAATAAACGAAGCAATTAGACCAAAAAAAAGAAGTAATTAGACTAGAATACAAAATATAATAAACGAAGTACAAGCAATAGCAGTAAACGAAGTACAAGCAATAGCAGTAAACGAAGTACAAGCAATAGCAGTAAACGAAGTACAAGCAATAGCAGTAAACGAAGTACAAGCAATAG
>Ga0222718_10004334_pt1 | contig 11839 bp, 21 predicted proteins | sample C33_27DmetaG_FD_165045 | JGI IMG/M metagenome (GOLD analysis project Ga0222718, IMG submission 165045) | Estuarine water microbial communities from San Francisco Bay, California, United States - C33_27D | ecosystem: Environmental > Aquatic > Marine > Unclassified | place: USA: California... | reverse complement strand
AAATAATTGATAAATCTGACAACAAGGCTAATGAAGTTGAAGATCTTGTTGGAGTTCCGTTACTAAAACAAGCACATGAAGTATTGGGGGCTAATGTTGGTATATATAAATCATCTGATTTGTTCTCAGATATAAATCACTATTATACTGAACTCTCTAAAAGAGATTTATTTTCAAGAGGTGAAAGATTACTTCCAAACCCAAGAAATCAATTAATCGGTACTATTGGGATGAGAAATGGGTCGATTACTATAAGAGGTTCCTCTGAGCCTTTTATTTTCTATGATAAAAAACTAAAAAAATGGTATTTTGAAATTAATGATACCGATAACTTTTTAGGGGGTCATCAGTATTCTAACTCTATTCCCTTTTATACAGATCCAAGATATCCAAAGTTATTTTTAAAACAAGTGCATATGATGAAAAATTTTATGCAAGAAAATAATGTTGATATAAACTGTAGGTCTAACTATGGTGAGTATAAAAAAATTATGATGCGAGTTACTCGTGATATCCCCCAAAATATATTAAATGTTTATGAATCTTCTTACTTTTTTGATAAAGGAGTATCACCTTTAGTTTCACATACCAACCCTTTACTTAGATCAGTTTTAAGAAGTAGAAATCAAGTTTATTTAGCATACCTTTACAATAATCATAAAAAATCTTTTAACACTCTAATAGATTCACTTAAATTACCTATATTTAACTTTTCAAAAACTTTTTGTATAGCTAAGAAGTATATAGAGTGATAATCGTCTTGCTTTTTACTAAACTTTTTATTATTATTTGTTTAACAGTTATTTATAGCTGTTTTTTATTAATAAAATAGGGAAATTTTTACTATGAATTTAAAAAATTCTATCTTTGGCTTAGTTGCCGCTTCTTTTTTCGCTACTACATCTCTTGCTTCTGCTGAAACTTTATATGTTTTAAATGGGGGAAGTGCTAATGGTAGTAACTTTTCAATTCAAACTGCTCTTGTCCAAGACCTAGAAGATAGGTTTGATGACGTAGTTTACATGCACACAGACGGCTGTTTAAAAACTTCTGTTATGGTTGACCGAGCTACAAAAAATGGCGACAGTGTCATCTGGAGATTTGTAAATGCTTATATAGGCGAACAATATTGTGATAAGATTTTCACAGGAATAGACAGTGTTCTGAACGCTGAATTTAAAACTGGATTTATCGTATCTCTTAAAGACGTAGGTGTGCCTCTTTTACAAGACGGCACTACTGTAGGACATACAGAAGCTACTTCAAACGATGTTGATGCTATCATCTCTGCAAACAATGTTGATCTTAAAAAAGTTGTGTATGCAAGTTCAAAAGATTTAACTAACGCTGTTCTTAATGGCGAAGTAGCTTATGGTTATTTAAACTCTGCAAAAAGATACTACCGTAACGAAGATGTAATGACTGCCCACTACAACTTCACTGGTGGCGAATTTGATGGTACTCCTTCGGTAACAACTATTGGAGGCATCGAATATGCAACTGATGAGCTTACTGCTTATAAAGGTAATCTTTCTATCGATGAGATGAGAGAAATCTTTTTGGAAGAAGTTAATAAAGATGATTCTGCTTGGGGTGCCTACATGAAAGCTGATCGTTCTCGTGGAAGTACTGCTTTCATGGAAAATCCAATTGAAAGTGCAAAAGTAATTCTTGATCGTAACGACTGGAATTAAGTTAGCATGGATACTCTCCTTTTAGGTGTCCTATCTGGAGCAGTAGCAGGGTTAGTACCAGGAGTAGGAGTGACAGTATCACTCATACTCCTGTACCCCTTCTATTTTTCTCTACCTCTTGATGAGTTATTTATTTTTTATATAGCATTAGCGTCTACTACACAATTTATGGGTAGCGTTAGTGCTACAATTTTAGGTATACCTGGTGAGGGTAGCTCTATACCCGCCGTAAAAGAGGGCAATACTCTATTTAAAAAAGGTTTAGGTAGTTACGCTATTAGTGGGGCTGCTTTAGGTAGTTTATTAGGTGCATTTTTAACAATGGCACTAATTGTAGCCATATCACCCCTACTTCAGTATTTAGTTTATTTTTTCAGTTCTTATTTACAAGGAATATTACTTTTAGGTGTAGTAGCTCTATTAATTATTACTAGTACTAATCGAATTATTATTAGCGCAGTTATTATAGGATTAGCTTGGTTTTTAGGTAGTATTGGATGCTCTAAAATTATGAGCAGAGGTGGTGAATGTTTTTTAGTATATGATAATCCAGACTTATCTACAGGGCTTCCTTTTTTAAGCGTGATAGGGGCTATTTATGTTTTCCCTCAACTATTAAAAGACTATGGGTATTCTAATGCTGTAGGGGATCTCAAAACTGAGAGTTTTATAAAACATTTTAGATATTTTTTGAAAAATATCTCAAGTGCCATCAGGGGTACTTTTATAGGATTCTTTGTATCATTAATGCCTGGAGCGGGTGTAGCTGCTTCTTCCATGGTTGCTTATAAGTCTGAGATTAATATTGAAAAGAAGAAAGGCACTTATGAAGAAGGTAACTACAATGCGTTAGTCAGCGCAGAAACTGCAAATAATGCTGCAATTTTTGCTTCTTTGCTACCTCTTTTTGTAATAGGAATTCCTCTTAGCGGCTCAGAACTAATATTTTATAATACAGTTTTAGCGAGAGGAGGGGACTTAGATTCTATTTTTAACCTTGAGTATTACATCGCTTCTTTTGCAAAATACTTAATATTAATTAATTTGCTTGGACTGCTACTGGCTTGGCCTTTTGCAAAATATGTTAAATACCTTTATTACATACCTCAAAAGTATATTAACATAGGTGTCTTTTGTCTTTTAACTTATGTTATCTATATTTTTGGTTCTTATTCTTTTCAAGGGGCGTATTTTGTAATTGTTTTTTTATCCCTACTTCCTATAGGTTATTTACTAAGAAATTACGATACTCTTCCATTCTTGTTTATCTATCTTTTACAAGATAGATTATATGCTTTGTTTTTTACTTTAGGGGACTTATTTGCCTCTTGGATATGACTTTTAACTTGCTTTTTTCCTTATTTTTTGATATATTATTTATAATGATTTTTGAGAGGAGATTTTTATATGCCAAATTGGTGCGACAATACACTGACTATTAGCGGTTCTAAGGAACAGATAGACGGTCTTGAAAAAGTAATTAATGATTATGAAAATACTGAGACTGAAGATCCCGCTTTTTTTGGTCACTATGTTCCAGTAACAGAAGAAGATCAAACTGTATGGGGGCAGGCTAATGCTTGGGGAACAAAATGGGAGCCTCAGATATATGACTGGTACAGAGATGAAGATTCTATAATCATTCAAATGAATACTGCTTGGGGCCCTCCGATTGAGTTTTACAACGAAATGGAAGAAACACACAACTTCTCTATTCAAGCATCATACTATGAACCTGGAATGTGTTTTGTAGGTGAATATGATGGTCAGCATTTTGACTACGCTGAAATGAGTTCTGAAGATATCCGTTCTGAAATACCTAACTGGTTAGACGAAATGTATGGCATTTCTGAGGGTTTAGCAGAATGGGAAGAAGAAGAGCGAAAAGATCGTGAAGAAGAAGCTCGCCAAAAAGTTAAAGAAGAACAGCTTGAGTTTGATTATGATAGATACAATGGTGGAGTAGAAAATTTTGGCAAAAACTAATAGACCAGACCCAGTAGGTAAGTGTGAAATTTGCACTATAAATTTATATGCTCATTCAGGTAATATACCTGAGATTTGGCCTTGTAATGTAAAAGGTTGTCCTTATGAAAAAGCTACAAGCCAAGACTCACACTTACAAATAGCCCATGGCTCTGCCACAGGCACTGGGTTAGGACAGATAGATTTTTAACATGAGTAACGATGAAAAAGAACTTGAAGACTTACTAACAGAAGTTGATATTTTAAAACATAATGTTTTTGAACTTAACTCACAACTGTATAATGCTTATAAACGGATTAAAGAGTTAAGGGATATAGTGGATAAAAATAATACTTTAAATTAACCTCTAATAACAATCTCTGAGACTTTTTGATTGCCTGGCGGTTATTTTTTTGATATTCTCTATATATCAAATGAAGAGAGGCATCATCCTCCGAGCAAGCAGCATGGTCGCCCTGGTTGCGATAAGCGTTGCGAAAGGTAAAATCGGTTAATGATGCAACGGAGTCACGGAAACCGTCTCAGCCTCTCCTCTCTTTGATCGTTGCACTTACGAGAAAGTGTCGTATTGAAGGCGATAACTTCACGCAGATGGAAAGCGACATCATCATCGTCAAAACTGGATTATACGTAAAAAATGCCAGAGGAGGAGCGAAACCTACCAAAGTGGTTAAGTCGCGTAGAGCAGGTAGAGTACCAAATAGTTGTGTGCTCCTTGTAACAGTCTTGGAGGCGCGGATATACCTCCCCTAACAGCTAACGGTGTGCTCCTCCGTATGTGTCGCCTACCTATTGCGCGAGTAGAGCACCCGTTTTCGGTAAGAGTATTTTTTCTATATTCCTTCGCTAGAAGGTTTCATAGGTCGGAATACTCCCTTAACAAGCGGGCGAAGCGGGGCTATGTTAAGATCATTTTGATGTTTCGGTAAGGTAACCATCGTAAAAAAACCTACCACAAAGACGATAGGGGAGTGCTGTTAGTACCGAACGCAAGTCAAGTCAGAGATGTACTTAGTACTAGACACGTTCAAAATTAAACTTCGCTAGTAGAGAACACATTCTCCCCCTGTTTTTATTAACCTTATTATGGAGTTTTAAATGCAAAGCCCTTGTACTGGATTGTGTAGTAGAGATGAAGAAGATAATTGTTTAAACTGCGCACGAACAGAATCTGAAAGACAAATGTGGAAAGATGAGTCAACAGCAGACTCTTGGAAGCTACAAAACTTAGTTGACATACAACAACGTATGTCAGGTCTTCAACTTGATTTTTGGAATACAGCTTACAAATTTAGAACTCGTACAGGAATTTCACTTAAAAAACATATTGTAGGAAATATGAAACCAAAAACCACTTAAAGGTTGCTTACTGCTGAATTTATTGTTATTATCTATAAAGAAAATGAGGGAAGGGAACGCCTCTTGACTGTTCCTTAATGTTTCAGAGCTAATGAGGTGAATTATGGCTGAAGCTATCCTAAAGTCTGCTAACTACACAGCAGCAATGGTCGACCAAATGGTCACAATGTATAATGAATTAGGCAATGACGGAATAGAAGACATTGCTATCGAACTTGATAAATCTGTTCGATCAGTTCGTTCAAAGTTGGTTCGTGAAGGTGTGTATATCGCATCTCCAAAACAATCAGCTTCAAAGCAAGAAGGTCCGAGCAAAAAGGAAATCTTGCGTGATATCGAGTCTTTCGGATTTGATGTTACAGGTTTTGAAGGTGCAACTAAACTTGCACTATCAAGACTAAAAGATGTAGTAGCTAACTAAGCTACTACATTGGTTACGCCTCTTGCTCCTCTTTCCTTTCTTTTTAGAGGCGTAACCCCAGTTTTTAATTAGTGTAGACTTTGTGTACACTGATAGCCTGGTGTGGGCTTATAATACACATGGGAGTGATGAGTTTTAATTCATCAAGCGCGCCTGTCAGGAGCGGAAATTCCTGAGTCGGGGATGAGCGTTTGAACTCATCAGATATGTTGGCGAGGTTGGTGGCAACATATCACGCAATGACTAGTCGAAAGGGTGGCACAGAAACGATCATGACGTATATGTTAGCCCTTTTACACATTAGAGCAGGCAAGGTTGATCTCTTGCCTGCTTTTTTATTTGGATAATTAATGTTTTATACTGAACCTTTTGAATATATGATAATTGAGAATTGTTTATCTGAGGATATTTTTAAAGATTTACTTGACCAAAAAGATAGGCTTATTAGTAATGCAAAACAAATATGGAATCAGTATAACAACGGAGTAGAAGACTTATACAATTCTCCATATGAAAAAGGTGATATTTTTCCCTTTTTTAATAAACAACTGATCGAAAAGTTTTCAACTGCAAAATCTTTTGATTCAAAATGGGCATTAAAAAGATTAGAATGGTCAGTACAAGCCCCAAAGTTCCACATGCCGAGGCATATTGATAACAAATCAAAAATTGTTGTAGGAATATTATATGTAGATCCAGAGTTAAATCAAGGAACCACTTTATTCGGAAAAAGTGATAAACAACTTGAGATACCGTGGAAACCTAACAGTATGTTTATTCATTGTCCAAGAAAGGGAACTGATCATAGTTATTATAACCCCTCTCCAATACATTACAGGCTTACTCTTAGAGTTATTGTTCAAGACACAAAAAGAATGGAAATCAATGAAGATAAAGGTATTAATGAGGTAAAAGACTCTTTCAGTAACTCTGTATTTAGACTAACTTAAAAATCACAATTAACTTGCTAAATGCCTTTCTTTTTGTTAATATTCTCTTATAATCAGAGGAGTAGGCATGACAACAGCAAGAAACATAATTAAAAATCGTATTCGCGCAGGTAACACACTATTAGGTGTAGGATGTTATTCTGCAGCAATTCTTCCAAAGAATACTTCAGATAGTAGAGTTATCAAAGTAGGTAATACAGTTGATGATCCGTGGTTAGAGTATTATGAGTATGCTATTTCTAAAGCACCTGATAATCCTTACTTTCCTAAAATTCATGATTTGCATATTGATTATCAACACGATTATTATGTTGCAGTTGTTGAGAAGTTAGACTCTGTTCATGACTGTTCTTCTCGTAATGAATCGTTAGAAGGCATGATTGCTGATTGGTGTAAAGATGGTATAGATTTACACTCTCTGCAGATGTTGACACTCAGTCATGAAGTAGACAGCACTTGTCTACATGAAGCTGTTAATGCTATTCATCGTATTTACACAGACGGGTCAGAGCCTGCTTATGACTGTGATGGAGATTGCGAGGCAGCTGATGCAGCTTGGAATGTAGATAATCTTGCGTGGGATGATTATGATTGTTCTTGTACTGAGTCTGTACTTAATATCGACCTACACTGTGGCAACTTTATGTATCGTGAGAACGGTGATCTTGTAATCAATGACCCTCTATGTCATTCAAATATGGAAGATGTTGATGATATCGTTAATTGGGCAGACGAACACTTACCACAATCACCAACTAACGTTTAGGAAAAGTACATGATATATATACTTGTAGCACTTGAAAGTGAGTTTAGCCACACTGAACCAGATCATAGATTTACAAAAGTCTACACAGGAGTAGGCAAAGTTAATGCAGCAATTGCTGCTACTGAAATTTGTTTGCGCTATGATTGTGATTCAGTTATTAACTTTGGCACTGCGGGAACTCTGAAACCAGAACTTGCAGGACAGCTATTAAAGATTGGTTCTATTAGGCAACGTGACATGGATGGTAGACCACAAGCACCCCTCGGTATAACTCCTTTTGAGTATTCAGTAGTAAAAGGTGATATTATTTTAGACTCTGGAATACACAGTTTAAGTACAGGAGATAACTTTGTTCAATCATCTCCAGAACTGTACGCAGAGTGTGTTGATATGGAGGCTTATGCCATTGCAAAAGCATGTCACCGCTTTAAAAAACCTTTTTCTTGCTATAAATATATCACAGACTTAGCAGATGAAAACGCTGCTAAAACTTGGGAAGCTCTACACAGAACAGGATCAAACGCATTTTATAATAAACTTTATGGAGAGTTACTTGGATAAAGAAATGAGAGAAATTATTCAACGAGATGAAAAAATAACACAACTGAAACGAGATATATCTCGTTTTAGGCAAGAGTACTCTATATATTTTGACGCTGATATAGAAGAACGCAAACCTGCTTCAGAAAAAAAATCTATACTTGACAAGTTGAATCAGTTCTCTAAAAAGTAATTCTCGCTTGCTTTTTAGCCTTTCTTTTGGTATGATATTTCTATAATGAGAAAAGGAGCAAAATATGTTAGCAGAAAAGTTAAGACAATTTCGTAAATGCGATTCTTCGGATGAGATGGCACCTCTACTACAAGAGTTTGCAAACATTGCAGATGATGCTTCAGACAGATTAAGATTAGCAGAGCTTACTTATACACCTTTAGAAACTATCCTTATATACGTTAAAGAAGATGCAGAAGCAAGATACGCACTAAATTTAGCTGATGAGTGGTATGAAAGTTATTTAGAAGATGAAGGTCTTGAGGCAGAGAACTCAAGAGAGATTGATGAAGTGCTATATGCAGATAGGTTTTAACCATGGGTAAAATTAAAAGCGCAATCGAAGACGGACTAAGTTTTGCTACAGATCACTATAACATTAGTATAGACGAGTTTATGCAGCTCTCTTTAGCAAAGTTTGGAGCAAACACTCTTGAGTATGAATCATCTATTCATGAGTATTTACTAATACAAGAAGAAATGGCAGAAATGAACGAGGTATGGGATAATGAACATGAATTACAATAATAATGGTAAATTAGCTTTTCAACTAATGGAGAAGTTTGATCCACAAGAGGCATTATTTTTAGAGTGGAAAACTCGTATCAATATTCTTTGTTCGTCAAACTTTGGATGTCATGAAGATGATTTACCTGATGCTTCGTGGAGAGACTACTTTGAAGATGGATTAACTCCTAACCAAGCTATATCGTTCGCAGTTATGGATTACTGGTACGACATTCCAGAAATAGAAGAACTTTGGCAGGGAGGGTAATTTGTTGGTATACTGTGACTACTTAGCTGATTTGATAAAGCGAAGTCTTTCAGCAGATAATTTTATTGTTGCAAACGTACAAGGAGTTATCAATGATGTTGTTGAAGATCGACTAATTAGCATGAAAAAAGCAATTTTAGTTACTGATAATAATGGTAAGCGTTATAGAATTTTAGTGGAGGAGTATCATGGCGACTGAGCTTGAAAATAAACTTGAAACACTTATGGATGAGATTGAGCAAGTTATGGAAGATCGTCAAGCACGAATTGAAGAACTCAAGGGAGAGATTGAGGAGATTGAAGAATCAAACTCAAAACTTGAGGAAAAAATAGCAGAACTACTTGGAGGATTTAAATGATAACTATAACAAAAGAAAATGGCATTAAGAGTTTCCACTCTGATAATCACGGACTATCCAAAGAAGAACGTCACGCACAGTTTGTACAAGCTGTTAGCAAAGGCAAACTTCAAGATATGATCGAAGAACACGGGGAGCAGTGGGTTCTTGATACTGTTGAACAATTAATACTTGAAGGCATACCTGCATGAGTGCCAGAATAGCCCAACTTGAAGAAAGACTCGATCGACTTGATAGATTTATTGATGGTCTTCACCCAGCAAGTTGGGCTTACTCTTTTTGGACTAAAACTAGAAGCAAGATTTTCAGAGTGTTAAAAGATGAGCTTGAAAACCCTAACCTTATTAGATTGCGAGTTATACCATGATAGATAAAGATACTACTCCTGAGTTCTCTGAGGCTGTAAAAAAGTTTGTTGGAGAGCCTCAGTATAATCAGTCAGTATTCTATACTTATAATGAAAAACAAAACTTATTTTATTTTTATACACCTGTAGGTAATGGTCGTGAGATAGCACCTATTGGTATGTTTTCTACTATCAATGTAGAGGCTATTCCTTACGATCCAGCAGAGATTGTAGATGCAATTGCGGATACAATGAGCCGCGCTGAGAGATATTTTGATATAGAATGAACAAAAAATTACTTAAATATTTTAACAATAAAACTTTAACTTATGACAGGGATGTTTATAAATTTGACGAATGGGTTTTAAACGTAATAAAAGAAGACTATCCACGGTTAGATAGTTTAGAGAAAACGCACCTTTTAGTACCCTCTACGCAACTCCCTGAAATAATTGATAAAGTTCAAAAGTCTTTTGCTTCTGCAGAGATATCAAGTCTTTTTGATGATTTTGCTCAGGAAAATATCGCTCCTCTCATAGGCTGTGAATATTTAATAAAACGCTTTCCAACATTAAACTTAGTTCCTCCAAATCAATTTGGTTTGGGAAGACGATTATATTTTCATCAAGGTGTGTTTTATGCTAACGGAATTGGGCAAGGAACTATTTGGACTGCCCTGACAAAGTGTTATGACTCTAATTCAATGTGGGTCGTAGATCACCAAAACTCAAAGCGTATAATTACAACTGCTCTTGAAAATAGGCTTACACAGCAAGAATTTGAGGATATAATTTTAAAAATAGCTTATCCTGTAAATATTGAAGTTGGCCAGGCACATCTATTTCATCAAGAAATTCTCCACGGTAACGTAAATAATGATACAGATATTACTAGAATGAGTGTTGATTGGCATGTCCTACTCAAAGGTGAAGAATATAATCAAAGACTTCCTGGTGGCTTTTTTAGAATGGCTGAAGATTTTGAGCACAATAATATTAACATTAATAATCCAATAATATACATTTCAAATAACTCAGATTATGACAAGCATATACCTACTCAATTACAAGCGTCATATATTTTAACATTCCTTAAAGATAATAATATTAATTATTCATCTCGAACATGGGAGAACGAGGGGTTTACTCACCTACCAATTTTAAGAGATATGCTTACTAAAGGTCATAACATCGCTATGCTCAGTATTTATACTTTAACAGATGACGATTTACTTGATTGTATTATGCAGTCAGGTTCTGAAGTATTATTTGTTAATGAGCTATTAACTCTTCCATATGATTATGAAAAAATAAAACTCTACTTATCCTATAAAGTAAAAAAATGAATAACTTAAAAAGTAAAATAAGTATCCGTATGGATCATCTTCAATCATTAATGGAATCTAACTCACATCTTGAAAGACCTGAATATGTACTGGATGTAATTAATTCTGTTAATAAGTTTTGGAGTGTACTATCAGAAGAAGATAGAGACTACATCCATGGAGCACGCTATGCTATAGAAGAAAATCATGAGTGGAATGTTTGAATAATCATTTCTTGCTAATTTATCACAAATATGTCATAATTATTTGTTCTCAGATAGTTGTCTGAGATACTAACGGGGTGAAACATTAGTTATAGAACACCCTCCTTTTGAAAGGTAAAAAATGAAACTAATTACAATACTTACTACCCTAATATCATCATTGCTATTTATTAATATAGCCCAAGCTGACCCTGTAAAGGTCGGCTTTGTTTATATTGGACCTGTTGGAGATCACGGTTGGACTTATCGTCACGACATTGGTAGACAACAAGTTGAAGAGGCTCTTGGAGATGCTGTAGAAACAAGCTATATTGAAAGTGTTCAATATGGTCCACAAGCAAACCAGGTATTCAGAGAAATGGCGAAGACACACGATATTGTGTTTGGAACATCATTTGGATATATGAATGATATGCTAAAAGTTGCGAAAGACTTTCCTGATGTAAAATTTGAACATGCAACAGGTTATATACAAAGTGAAAATCTAGCATCGTATGGACTTCGTCTTTATCAAGCAAGACACGTACAAGGTATTATTGCTGGTATGATGACAGAAACAAATAAGATTTGTTATGTTGGAGCATTTCCTATCCCTGAAGTCATTCGTGAAATTAACACTTACTACCTTGGTGCAAAAAGCATGAATCCAGATGTTGAACTCATAGTTACTTGGGTAAACACTTGGTATGATCCAGGCAAAGAATCTCAAGCAGCTGCTGTGATGTTAGCAGAAGGATGTGATATGGTTGCTCAGCATACTGACTCACCTGCACCTCTACAAGAGGCACAAAAGCAAGGTAAGTTAGGATTTGGTCAAGCATCAGATCAATATAACTTTGCACCTGAAGCACAACTTACAGCA
>Ga0222718_10004331_pt1 | contig 11846 bp, 9 predicted proteins | sample C33_27DmetaG_FD_165045 | JGI IMG/M metagenome (GOLD analysis project Ga0222718, IMG submission 165045) | Estuarine water microbial communities from San Francisco Bay, California, United States - C33_27D | ecosystem: Environmental > Aquatic > Marine > Unclassified | place: USA: California... | reverse complement strand
TCGCTCTAAGTTTGCGAAAGAACGAATGACTGCCATGTTTCTTGAGTCCGTCTAAGTTCTCAACGAACTCAACCAAAGTCCGGGCTGGTACAACGTCTTTTCGGCGAACTGTTCCAAGCCGAAAGATGGCTGCGCTTCGATTACTGAATGCTCGCCAATGGCAGGCTAGATGAACTTCTCTACGAGCAAAACATTTGTCAAACAAATGGACTATCATTCACTAAAATGAAAAAGCGTTTGCTCAAAAATGACATCATACAATCAGCTCATGAGGATCCTGCGTTCTCAAAGCGTATCCGGGAAGGGCGTCCAGGCTTCTCACCTATCCCTCAAAAAGTTCTCGAGTAGTTCACAATGAACCGATACTCCTCCCGACGCTGATCGTCGCGCTCGTTCCAGCCCAAACGGACTCTAAACCAAAGGTCTTTAAACAAAGTCTTCTCCGGCCGGTAGTCGACCGTCACGTTCCATTCATCTTGGTTGTCACCCGCATAGCGACCTTTTTGGGGAACATCGCCGTGGGCGTAATTGGCAAAAGCGCTGAGACCATCCAAACCGAGATCTGCAAAATCATAAGATAGCCCTACGCGAATCGCCGTCTCTTCAGGACGGTCAAAGTCACTCACCATGAGTGACGTGAAACCCGGTGTTCCGCCAAAAGGTTTCCTCAATTCTTCACCGGCCTCCGTGTGAGTGATCGCAGCCGAAGCGATGAGACTATTCCACCCGAGTCCCAATTGCCCACCGAAAGTCTGAATATCAAAGTCGCCCAACATCTCGTCGCCGACACTGCGCTGATCAGTGAACTGCAAAGCGGCCTTCCAGGACCAATCCGACTCGCCGAAGGAATCGACTAGTCGCAGTTCCGTATAGACGGTGTTGAACGTGTTCCAACTGTAGTGATTCACCGCACCAAGGGTGAGATTCTCTCTCATGTCCCATCGAAACCCAAGAGTGCTGAGCCCATCCTCGGCATCCTCCACGCCAGCAGCCTCCGCCATTGAGATAAAAGTCGATTCGGTCCGATCCCGCATCTTCGCGACATGGCCTGCCGCAAGGGTCAACGATTCTTCCGGTTTCCACCAGAACACATAGCTCTCGAAACTCTTCGGAGTCATTCGGCTATCGTTGCGATTCAGATAGGGAAGATCCATTTCCTGGCGAAACAGCCGTGTCGCGAAGGCATCGCCTAACTTTGCCTCGACGTAAGCCTCCCCAAAAGCCCAATAACCGCTCTGGTCGTCCCGCACGAGCCCTGTGCCCCCACGATCAGAATCGCCAGCCAACGCTTGCGATGTGTACCCTGTTAGTCCTACACGAATCTTGTCACTCAACCAACCACTGAGAAACCGCAGCGCTCCGCCACCGGCCACGGATTCACGCAGTGTCCCGTTGTCTTCGTCTCGGTAACGCGCATAGAGGCGAGGCTCAAGCGTGACTTGAGCCTCACGAACCATCGGACTCAGCCCCGAGAAGTGTTCGCCGATCAGGTTCCTCAAGAGGCGGCCCTCGCGAAGCCTCGGGATGAGCCGGAAATCTCGGAATGAATTAGGCACGTCCTGTAGGGACTTTGGCGCCGGCACCTCATCCGCGAGGTATTCTGGATTCGCCCAAACTTTTTGGGAGACCATCACCCATAAAACAAGGACCACCCAGTTTCGAAAGCTCATGAATCACCCATCCAATCTACCTAAAGAATGGCTCCAGGGCTTCGGCCACCGCTTCATTAATGCGGGCATTCCTCGTCGCTGTATCAGCACCCTCAAGGAGGTCACGTTTGGCAAAATGACGGTAAATCAACTGGTTATCCTTGGCATCCAAGATATCGATAACAATCGCACCTGCCTCGAATTCGTCGGGGCGTTTGTTCTTGATGACCCCACGCTCATGAGCTTCGTCCAAGATCGCAATCGAGTCACGACCATACCCGAAATAATCGTTGTTCATCGTCGTGGAAACATTGTCCTGACGGATCAACATGTAGGCCACTATGAGTTGGGTCTCAGATGACCCGAAGGAAATTCCATGGGATTGAAATTGCTTTCCAATGGCTTCTTGAATCACCCCGTTGACCTCAGGAGAATCCTCCAGGCCTGGTCCTGAGGGACTGCTGTTTGGGGTTACCGCAAATCGTGCGGTCGAGTAGCCTTTGCTACTGCCGTCAGGTAGATCAATGGTGGAGCAACTAGCGAGAAGACCTGTGATAAAGATTGTCGATAGGATTGATTTCATAGGGATTGGTTAAATTTAGCGTTAGGTGGTTAGAAAATTATTAAGGGTGCGAGCGACTTCAGGACGATTTAGGATCTCTGTATGACCATAGGGCAATCCGAGCACCCGTCGGGCGTCCTGCAGCGCGCGCACATCGAGTTCGCTCTCGGCTCCCACGCTGCCATCATTCTCAGTGGGCAACCAGATCCATCGGCTACTCTTGTTCCCATGGGGAAAACCATAAGTCATCCAGGAGGGAAGTCGAGTCTTGAACAAGCCTTGAATAAAGTCGCTATTTGTCTGGACGTCACACCATGATGCCACAGCAGTTGATGCACGGCGTGCGTCCATCTGGGCAGCGCCATGGCCATTCCAAGACGTGCTCAGGGTCAAGAAATTCTGACGATCCTCATACGGGTTACGCAACAAGGCACGGCAGGCGACGAGCCCTCCCATGCTATGCGCCACCACATGCATCTGAGTAAAGCCGAGACGTTCCTGGATGACTTTCAAGATCTCGCTTATCCCTCCGGCGCTGCGCTCCAGTCTATGTCCTGACGGGCAATGATAGAACCAGGGCTGAAACCAGCGTCTGTCCGGCTGACTCATAAGATACCGAAAGTCTTGAGGAGAGCCAGCCGCTCCGTGAACGAAAAGCACAGGAATCTTCGTAGGCCCGTAGGGCTCTAAAAAATAGGTTCCCACGAAATGATCACGAAGGAAGGCATTCGGCTCCCAGAGCCCACGCTCACCTTCCTTCGATGAAAAGCGGGACTCAATCAAACTAGCAACCTGACCAAGACTCCCACGGGCGCTTCCCGGAATACGAGGCAGTTGCAACAAGAACCCATTGTTAGGCCAATCAACTAAGGAAAGATTAGCGGTGAGGGAACGCTGATTATTTCCTAACGAAACCAGCTGCGGAGAGTAGCGAAAAGCGGCTGATTTCCCACGACTCCGACGCCAGTCTTCATTACGATCTTGAAACGCCGCGATGGCATGAAATCTCTGGGCTGGTAGAGCGAAGACATAGGGCGATCTTTCGGGCACCAGCTGGAAGTCAACCAGCCTAGGAGCCGTCTCGCCGAAGTCGTAAGCCGCAGCGTAGACGGGTTGCGTTCCATCCACGTTTTGAATCGTGCCATGGACGTTGCCAATTTGGTCCAACTGAACCAGGTCGTGCCGGAGTGTCCCAAAAGTACAGGACGAATGAAGCAGGCTGGCAACGAGTCCTCCAAGAACAAGTCGAAAGCCCGAAGTCACACGATCACTTCCAGAATTTGCCAAAGGCATTTTCAATGACTTGAAAACCGCTCCCCTGAATCTCTTGCCGCGCACGCTTACTTAGCTCTCCTGTCAGGTAAAGATGCCGGGCTTTGACCTCAAAGCCCTGAGGCTGAAAGTCGCCGATTGCTTCCGTGAGTGCCGCCGTCTCTCCACTCCAAGACCCATAGTCACAGGCCAAAGGGACGACAAGGGCTCCCTCGGTGGTCAGGCAAATGGGCAATCCATTGAAATTCATGACCTGTTGGATCTCGGCCTGCTTCTTTTGATAGTTCGCCATGAGCTGGGAGACCCGAACGAAGAACAAGGAGTCAGCCTCATCCTGCGCCGTAATGGCCATTCGCAGAAAGTCTCCACGGCCCACCGCTCCACTGAGTTGGGCCAGCAGCCGTGTGATAATGGTTTGAGAAGACGGCGTGTACTGCGGGTGATCAAGAAACGTCGCCACTTCGCCTTCATTGATTCCCATACGTTCTAGCACTTCCCGATTCTCTCGCCGCAAATCAAGCGGTGCTTTGTTTTTGAGTGCGTCTTTGATCTCTGAGGAAGTGCTCACTCCCTGCACAATCGAGCCCGCTGTCCCCGCAGGAATTATTGTAATGGCAGCCTTCACCGTCATCTTTCCGGCGTAGGATGTCCAAGCCAACTCATCCAATTCGCGATGAAGAGCGGGGTTTCGGCTGTAGGGATCCACGCCCAGTTCAAAGGCGAGTTCACGCTTCACCCCATTCAATCCGATTAGATCCTTCACACTGCCTCCCCCCGTCTTGCCGCGCTTAACAGCTTCCCCTGCGCGACGCACATAGCGCATCGCTCCGCGTCCCACGCTTCGTACCGTGCTGCCTGGACTGTCTATCAAGTTGCCGGCCATCTTGAAAGGACTTTTCAACGCCTGCTTCGCAGCATCCCCATAAAGCTTGGACTTGGCAATGTATTGCATCGCGGCCATGGCACGAATTTCGCGAACCCTGATTCGAAGTAGATCATCACCATCGGCCTGGAAGTTTCCAAAGGACGATTTGATCAGATAGGTATTGGTGACCCCCTGGGTCGCCACGCTTTCTAATACCTCGTGATTACGGCTACGTAGCCACTCATCCTTTAGCACCGAAGCTGCGGTAAAAACGGGAGGAACTTCAAAGTCTTGCGCCGCCTCTTGACTGTTGACTTCAAGTGACAAGCACAAAAGGGAACTGACGAGATAAAGAATCTTATATAGCTTCATAGAGAGTGAGAGGTTCATTGCTAGTCAATGCAAACCACGATCGCCTGGGGAGTAATGGGCCCGCGCTCAGTTCGCACGATACCCGGAAGGATTGGATCAACTTCTTTGACGACATAATTGCCGTCAGGATCTCCCAAAAATTCAGCACCAAAGAAAGACGCACACCAAACATAAGCCCCTGTGAGATCTGCTCCGCGAAAGTCGCAGTAATCAAACACACCAAGTTCCATATACGTGCCGTTCAATGTCGCTTCGCGGAAGTCAGATCTCGTGAAATCAGATTCTTGAAGTACAGCTTTAGAGAGATTCGCGTTGCGGAAAACAGCATCTCTGGCCTCCACCCCTTCATCCATTTCGCACTCCTGCATCAATGCCTCTCGAAACGTGCACAGTTCCATCTTCGCATTTCCCATGTTGGCTCGGCGGAGATCTGCCATATCAAAACTCGCCTTCTCGCACCTAGCATCTTTAAGCCTGGCATCAGTGAAAAGCGCACCCACAAATTCGCCCTCTTCAAGCACGGCCCTGGAAAGGTTCGCCATTGTGAAGTCGGCAGTCATAAACTCGCTAAAAAAAAGATTTGCACTATCAAGTTTGGCCTCTCGAAAGCTACTACGCTCACCAGTCGCTCGGGTTAGGTCGGCCGAATCCATCACAGCATTGTCAAAAACCGCTCTCTCGAGATTAGCTCTCGAGATTAGCTCTCGAAAGGTCGCTATTGGTTAGTATCGCCCCCGAAAGATTGGCACGTTGCAGATCCGTCGACGATAAGTCCTGGTCACTTAGGTCTTCACTAACCAACTCCACTCCCGACAGGTCGCGCCCAGAAAGATCTACGGTCATCTTCAAGCGGTAGTAAATCGCTTGGCTTGCCCGGTCAAAGGCGAGCGTATAATTCTGAGAGCTACCATTCACACGAAGGTCAACCACCTCACCAGTGGTCGACCAAACAGCTAAGTCTTTGCTAGATTCAATCTCATATCTTGGATAAATCGGAGTGGATTCCTCAAGCGTGACCGAACGATCCCTCCAGGAAAGGCTCACTGAGTTGTCGCCTAATTGGACACTCACACCAGGATCTTCTGGAATAAGAAGAGCAACTGACGACTGGGCGAGAAGCGAGACAATGCACCCTAGGTACGACAGCCATACAATCATCGAGCGATGTTTATCGGGGCTTTTGGTCATCGCTAGCAGGTAAGATCGACTGAAGATGAAATCAGTCCATTCGTGGGCTGAATCTTCAAAAGAAGATCGTTGGAGGAATCAGTTGGTAGCATGAGCTAACTAGAAGGCCGCAAGCTTGATCGGAGCAGAGCGATTCACCACTTTATCAGAGGATGTGTTCAAAATCTCTGCCGTCTTCTTGGCGATCTCATCGATGCTCGCCTCAGAGCCGCTATACCAAGAGTATGCAGCCAAATTCAACAGAGCCATCTTATCTGTCTCGCGGTGGCGGAAGGCTGCGAATACCCTGCCTGTTCCGCCGTCGCTCAAGCGGCCTTCGATACCTATGGCACCTTTGCCAGCCATGCTAAGCAACCCAACTCCTGGCACAGCGAAGCCCGCAGCAGTTGCGGCCGTGTTCCAGAACGCCTTTGCAGGAACCAATTCAGTAATCGCTGATTCGAAGACGAGAGTCTCAGGCCCCGGCCGATCCACAACGCGGAGCCGAGCCCAAGGGTGATTCCTCGAAGCTGTCACGAACGAGTTGCGCATGTAGCGGGCAAGTTTCTGTGCGTCGGCCTGAAGCTGGCCCTGGGTCTTGCTGCTCTGCGAGGCCCACCAGCTCTGCTCTCTGAGCCTAGCCACGCCCACGGGAGCAAAGTAGATGGACGTGAACCTCTGGGAAGGCGCCTTGCCTCGCATCTCGGGGGCGACCCAAACTTCATCGAGGAACTGCGCCCGCGACGTGTTGTTCCCACTTCCTCCCCCCTGAAAAGTAGAACAACTCGTGAGAACGATCAGGCAAAGAGTAGAGAGAATAAGCGTTGGTTTCATGAGCATAAGATCGGCTGAAGCTTGGATGATAGGACTGGCTTTGGAGAAAACTGGCAAGAGCGTGGCAAGCTTACCATGGCTTTAACGTAAATGCTGATCGATCATAAACAACCTCGCCAGGTCTCTTGTTTGCTGAGCGCACCATTTGCCACGACCACATGTGGATAATACCGATAGCATGGCCGTACCAAGAGAAATTCTTCAAGTTTACAAGAGACGCTTGTCCCGACTCACGATCAGCGAACTGCGCTAGAATTTTCCCACTACTTCCATCTCGGACTCTTGCTTCGAAGGCGATCGTTCCACTTGTCTGTGTGCGAATGGCGGCGCCCGCGAACGAAGCCGCGTAGCTGGCAATATTGAGCGCCGCCTTGGTGGGCGTAACCTCCACGATAGCCAATTCAAGCACCAGAGTTCCCCGACCTCGTGGATTCTTGACAACACGGAGCCTGTTGTTGGGATCAGAACTGAATGCGCCTATCAGTGAGCGGTGGAAGTAATTTGCTAGATTCCGAGCATCCCGTTGTATAGTCTGATTATTGACCATCTGTTTCCACCACGTCTGTTGCATGAGATAGCGAGTATCAATCGGGGCAATCGCGATCTTATCGTATCCCTGCAAGGACACGCCCGGACGCACCCAAACCCTGTCAAAAGGCAGATCCGCACGCTGCGCCATTGGAACCCTAGAATCAATGAAGCCGGCTGGCGGAGCAGGCATCGCTTTACACCCTACCAAAGCTACCATCATCAGTAGCAAGCAGGACCTTGTGCCCCATTCCATTGCGGAAGTATGGGAACGATGTAGTTTCTGGTTCTTTATCTGTTTGGCGTTCATCTATTTGATGGAAAGAAGATAAGGTGAAATAAGGTTCTGATATTCTCTGTCAACGTTTCTTCGTGCGACCAGTTGAGCGAGATGAAGAAGAGCGGTTGCTTCTAGCAGACCGGCTTCGCTGGGTAGTGGATTTGCCACGTTGACGTGCTTGATAGTCTCGCTTCAACTGGCTTGAGCTGCTGCGCTTCGACTTGTAGGTGCTACGCTTGATGCTCGATCTGGCTGAGGGACGGCTACTGCGGGTAGAAGGACGTGCTTTGGGAGTCAGACTTCTCGGCGTGGAAGGACGCGCCTGCGTTGGCCTCTTCGGAGTTGAGGGGCGCGTCGTTTGAGCGGGCCGCTTGGGTGGCGTCGACGGCCGGGTTCTAGGCGCAGTCGAAGGCCGGGTTTGTGCTGGCCGTTTCGGTGTGGTCGGACGAGCTGCACCTTGCCAATTACCTGCACTCGGGCGATTTCCAACGTTCCCCGCCGTGTTTGATTTGGTCCGAGCGTTAGGGATGTTCGCATTGTCCCATCCACCTCTGCCACGTTTGGACCAATCGCCATCGTTATCGCGCTTGTAGAGATTGCCATTCCTGCCGACATAAAGGTCATCCTTCTTTGATTTGCCAATGAAGGTGTCGGGTCCATAACGACGATTCACGCCGACGCCTGCAGCACCTTTCGAGGTTTCGAATCCGTAAGCGGTGCCCTTCCAATTCGACCGATGACCAGCACGGGCCCACTCATCATCTCGGCTTACGACCGCACGGCCCCAAGACCCATACGGCGTGTTTACTCCCGCGCGGGCTGCATAGGTATCCGTCCAGGGGTTATAAGCCTCTCTAGCAAAGGCACTCCCACGAGGTCCATAGGCAGCCCCGCCTCGTGCGTAAGTGCCTGTCCAGGGATTATAGACAGCGCCTCGTCCAGCACCGCCGTAGGGCCCATAATGAACGCTACCAGAGCGGTAATAACCTCCTGTATACCAATTGTAATGCGCCCCGCAGCCATATCCATACCAGTGTGATGGATGGTGGTAATGCCAGTAATGCCAATGATTGTCATCCCAATCGTCGATAATCTCACTGGCCAACCAGAGTCCTGCGCCAAAGACCAGCGCTCTGCCAATCACATAGGAACCCATATAGCCCGAGGTGTAGCCCACGGTGACCTTGTCCGGCGTCGAATCATACACGTGAACGTAGGTCACATTATGCTTCGGGCTTGAGCTTGGAATCGTATAGATTTGGTCCGGTACATTGGAACAAACAACCCAGGGACCGTTGGCTGAGCTCGCCTGAAACCAAACACCGCTCTTACAGGCGTAGAAGAGTGTATCGAAACCAAAGACATCATCAGGTGTGTTTGACGCATACGAGACCTCAGTTCCCTCAATCTCCTTAAACTGATGGTCGCCGTCGTAGTTCACTTCTAGTGTCGCCTCGTCACGGCTGACCGTTGCGGTCTGAGGGATTTGCGCCATGATGATCGCTTCTTCGGCATCAGGTGTGCCTGGCACAGACGCCAACACATAGGCCTTCTCGTGGTCCTGGGGGATCTTGAGGAACTCTTCTGGCAGTGTTTCGGTCGCAGCCTCCCACGGCCCATTCAACGTTTCTGCACTGAACCAACGTCCTGAAGTCAGGAAATAATGCCGTCCATCTATCATGAACAAATCGGCGTCTGTATTGGCGACGAAGAGCAGCAAAGTGCCCGTGATCGGAGTGTAAGAAGGCTGTCCCTCCGTGATGATCAATTCGGATGGCTGTTCAACGACAATCACCTGCGGAGCCGTATCGGAGCCCTTTGGCTCCAAATTTGCCCTCACATCTTTCCAATTATCGTCGTCGGGCAGCTTGCTCAGATCATTGGGCAAGGACTCCGAGCTCACCCAGGGACCGTTTGCTAGATCCTTCGTTTCGACCCAGCCATCGCCATTAAGAAGATAGTAGTTCCCAGAGCTAGGCTCCATGAAGAGGTCCCAGTTCGTGTTAATCGCAAACAGCAGATTCGTGTCTTTGATAGTTTGAAGTCGAGGCTTGCCCATGAACATGACCAAGATGGACGGCTCAGAGCTATAATAGATGGGCGGCGGATCCAGGTTCACCTCGACCTGCCGCTCCTGCTCGGCCGTTCTCTCGACGTTTGCGAGCACACGATCCAAGTTCATCAATAAGGGCTTCTTGGGAGTCAGAATACTCTCCGTAACCAGCCTCAATCGCTTGGATTCGGCGGCGTCCTTCGCATCAGGAAAGCGCAATTCCTTCACCGTGCGCTCCTTGAAAGTCACCGTCCGTGTTTCCATATCGGCAATGGTCTCCGCCTCCATGGTCATGGCACCATAGTGCACATCTTCAGTACCCTCTGGCTTCACAGCGACAGCCATGCGAGCCATTGCCTTGCGATAGTCCTCCCATTCGTGAATCTGTGGTTGGAAGATAGCGACTTCGTAGCCAGGTGCTTGATACACTTGTGGCCAGTCGAGGTCGTCGAGAGCCTTCTGGTCTTCACTATCTTTGGCCGCTTGGCCAAACACACTGATGACCGATGCGAGCATGAGGACGCCAAGCGTCGTGATTGGAGCGTGATTTAGCTTCATAGGTGAATGTCGGTGAGAGGCGATTCAGGAGCGATCGTCGTTTGTTAGTTTCAGTTATTTCGGGAAAGGGAAATAGGGTTGTCTTAGAATGAATAGCCTAAGCCGATTGTCAGGCCGTCCATCTCGACGTCGTAATCAAAGTTCCCGCCATCGTAATCAATCTCCATATGGCTTGGTTTCAATTTGCTAACGCAAGATAGCTGAGTGGTGGAAATGTAGGTGTCGCAGGTGTTCCGCGTGATCTGTCAGCAGGAGGTGTAGGCGATTACTGTTCTCATATCAATGGCGTTCTAGCCCAATTGGAGTATAGCCCTCGCCTCACTGAACATGATGACGGATGGCGGCGGAAGCAATGGTGTCCAGTGGTCCCGCAGGAACGGAGCGCAGCACAGTGACAAGGACAGCACTGGACTCCTTTGCTGAAGCTGGCGGATTGGTCCTGTTCTGAAATGCTGATCGAAGACTCTCTGTGAGGGAAGATTACTTAAGCGGCGATTAGACGATGAACGGAATCGGCTGGAGATGCAAAGTCGAGTGCTTTGCGTGGGCGTTCGTTGATCTCCTCTTCAACCCATTTGAGAACATCTTGATTCACGTCGGCGAAACTTTCGCCTTTCGGATAGTATTGACGCAGAAGCCCGTTGTGATTCTCGACCAGCCCCTTTTCCCACGAATGATAGGGGGCGCAGAAGTAGCCCTTGGCATCAAGCTGTTGCGAGATCTCCAGATGGTTGGCGAACTCCAGACCATTGTCGTAGGTCAACGAGCGGACCTTGTAGCCAAGAAGCCGATTGACAATGGCGCATGCCACGGTGGGAGCTTTCTTGTCTTCAAGCTTCTCGAATAGACTGTAGCGGCTCTTACGATCCACCATGCTAAGAATGAAGCCCGTTCCTTTGGAGCCCTCAACGAGGTCAACCTCCCAATCACCATAGAATCTTCGGGTTTCCACCGATGCTGGTCGCTGCGAAATGTCGACACGATTAGTGATTTGGCTACGAGAGCCTTTCACGCGAGGTCTGCGCCGCCGCCGAGAATTGATTCTCAAGCACACGTAGAGTTCACCGCCTGCTTTTTTATCCCTAGCGATGTAGCGATAGATTGTTTCGTGACTAACGGTGTCGCCGTAATCTCTGCGTAACGAGCCCGAGATCTGTTCTGGGCTGTGGAGCAAGCGAATGCGCGTTTCGACCTCGTCTGCAAGGTCGCCAGTGATCTTCGGCTTCTTACGCTGCGTCGCCTTCCGCTCAACAGCAAACGTCCCTGCTTGCTTGGGCCGGTATCCACGCAGCCCCGAGTTGCGTTGGATCTCTCTGCCGATCGTGCTTAAGTAAAATCCAAGGGTCTTCGCTATCTCTGAGGAGTTATTCCCTTGCTGGAGCATACGGGCGATGGTATTTCTGTCATGTTGGCCAAGAGCTTTCGCAAGGGAGCCGACAAGATCGTGGCATTCTGCAAGCACCGCATCACGTCGGGAAAGATTGAAGAATTCAACAATCTTGTTTCAAGAGTGGTGCATCGGGCCTGCGGAATCACTAACATGGATTACCCATGGTTGAAATTTCGGCAGCTCTCCATCCAGCAAACGTAAGCGTCTGACCGAGCGCCATACACAAGGCGTTGCGCGATCTCCGCTGAAACGTTTGAATAACGGGTTTGCTAGGCTGTTTGCTGCAGCTCTTGCGTTTGCCGTGCTTTGAACTCGT
>Ga0222718_10004328_pt1 | contig 11852 bp, 10 predicted proteins | sample C33_27DmetaG_FD_165045 | JGI IMG/M metagenome (GOLD analysis project Ga0222718, IMG submission 165045) | Estuarine water microbial communities from San Francisco Bay, California, United States - C33_27D | ecosystem: Environmental > Aquatic > Marine > Unclassified | place: USA: California... | reverse complement strand
CCTCCTCGCCGCGTCCACCACCATCTTTTTACGATGGAGGGCTTGGAAGAGAGGTTTGAAGTTGCCCATGTATTCGGACGTGAACCCGGATTTTGGTGATTACATCTCTATCGCGCAAAGAGACGTTTAGATTTGATTGATATGGTGATATCTGTCGTTCACTTGTTGTTGTTGTAATTTTTATTCTTGTTTGTATCAAAATGACCATTTTGCGATCGGAAAAAAAAAAAAAACCTCTTCTCTCTTCTCTCTTCTCTCTTTTCGTCACTAAAACCTTCATCATCATCATCATCATCATCATGCTCATCAGACAAGCGATAAAGAAGACGGCGACGACGACTGGGTCGAACAACGGTGGGATTGCCGCCGCCGCCTTAACCGCTCAAACAAAATATTTTAGCAGTAGCACGAGCAGCGGAAGGGCGATTTTTTCCGCCTCTTATATGACGTCTTCCGATCTGTTTTTTACTACTACTACTACTTCGAAGAAGAATAATGGGATGAACAACAACAACAACAACAACAAGAGGAATACTAATAGTAATACTAACACTAAGAACATTTTCAAGCAACAAACGAGCAAAACGAACAACAATCAAACGTTTTCGCACGTCATCAACGAGCGATTATACTCCGTCGGTCTCATGGTCCACAGAGATTCCGCGGAGAACAATTCGTCTTTGAAGTGGGAGTTCTCGAAGGAAAACGAGACCAAAGTGCAGACTATTTTGAAGAGATATCCGCCGAATTACAAACGATCGGCGATGATTCCTTTGTTAGACGTCGCGCAACAACAAAATGCCGGGTATTTAACCGTTCCGGTGATGAATCACATCGCAGAGTTGTTGGAAGTGGCGCCGATTCGCGTGTACGAAGTGGCGACGTTTTACTCCATGTTTAACCGGTCGAAAGTTGGAAGTTACCACGTGATGGTGTGCGGAACGACCCCATGCATGTTGCGAGGATCGAGAGACATCGAGAAGGCGTTGAGCGAACATTTAGGGGTGAAGAAATTTGAAACGACCAGGGACGGAAAATTCACGTTGGGGGAGATGGAGTGCATGGGATGTTGCGTAAACGCGCCGATGATTGCGGTGGCGGATTATACGGGAGGCGTGGAGAAATACACGTATAATTATTACGAGGATTTGACGCCGGAAAGTGCGGTGTCGATTGTCCAAACGTTAGCGCAGGGGAAAATGCCGGAGAAGGTTGGGAGTCAGATTAGGAATAAAGCAGAGCCGATAACCGGGACGACGACCTTGAACACCGAGCCGACTGGGCCCAATTGCCGAGATTTGGCAAAGTTGAAGAAAGAATTGGAAGCGGCTGCGGCGGAGGCGGCAAAAGCGGCAGCCGCGGAAGCTGCTGCTGGGGCGAAGAAGTAATCAAAGAAGTCTTATTATTATTAAAAAGAGCGTGTTTGTTTTGTAAATCTGTAATTAAGAAGAGAAGAAAAAACTCTTGAATCAATATATTCGAGGAAGCGCTTTACCCGCTTGAATTTTTTACGCGTCCAAGTCTCGGAACGGCCAGAGGAATCGCGCACAACGCGATCCACATATTAAAGAGAGTCCACGAAGTTTACATTCCTCGGTCTCGCTGCTTTCGATATCGCGATGGATCTCGTTCCAAGAAAAGTGCCCAGTCTTCTCGCGTCCGAATCTATTCGATCGATCCTTGACAAAGTCCTGTAAACGAGACATGTGGACGACGCGAAAACCTTTCTCACGAAGCAAATTTTCGTCTTGAAACAAATATACGACCATATTCAGCGTCAACAATGAGTTCGCGCCTTCAATAACCACGAACTCTTTAGTCATGAGAAGAACGAATAACACCGCGAGAATCGACAAGATCGCTTGAAGTATATCGCTGAGCTCGCCTTTTTCCAACTCTGGATCGAGCGTCAAGTACACCGTAAACGCGTGTAAAAACAAGAAAAAGTACGCGAAAAACATAGGCAGTTGACGCAACCACATCGTCACTTTATGTGTTTTCGGAAAATCAACGATAATTCCTCTCGTTAGACACACGTTCCACACCGTCGCTCGGTGCGCGTATTCAATTTTGGACCACCCAATTAATATTATCAGAGACAACTCTATCGCCATGAACGCCGCGTTCGACATGGTTGGAATCAACGCGATTATCGGCGAAAATAAAAGAAAACAAAATATGCCAACGTTCACCCACAGCATTATCCCAGCCTGTCCGTCTCTCTCCACCTTCATCTCGGATAAGCTTTTGTTCTGTGCGAGGAAAAGTTCTATCGAAGTTTTTCCCTCTTCTCGTTTTTCCCTTTTCTTTTGTTGTTCGTGTTGCTGTTCGCTCTCAACGACGACTGGTACTGAACCATCATCGCCTTCCTGAGTGTCCAAACTTTCCTCTCGCAAAGCGTCTCGATCGATGTGCTCTTCGTCTTGCGGTGGAGTGAAAATTCCTTTCAGCATTTTGTTTGTATCTCTTTTATATCGCGCGCGGGGTAGGTGTATCTTCAGTTTTTCTGGGGTGTTTTTTTTCTTTTCTCTCTCTCTGTTTCGTGTCTTACAAATAAAAATTATATGTAGTAATATCATATATGTGAATACAACGATCGTTTTGCGTGATATATACAGACGGACGTCATCTCTCTCTTTCGTGTCGCTCTTTCTCGAGAAATTAAGCGAACAACGCGGCGTCGCCGTTATTGTTATTCTTCGCGGTATTCGCGCCGCCGTCGATCGCGTCTCGAGTTCTCTCCAAGTTTGCGCGGATCTTGGAAACCAACACGTTGGCAACTTGTTTGTGCGCAAATTTCTTCAACAATCCTTTCATCTTCGCCTTTCCACGAGCGACGATATATATTGATCCGTCCGAGTCTATTTCGATCGCGTTGGATCCTTCGTACACCTCGAACACTCTCGAGTTTTTCGCTTCGATCATTTTAAAAGCGATTGAACCGGTCGATCGATCGGAAGAGACGAAAGTTTTCATGATCGATTTGCCGAAAGCGCTTTGCGACTTTGTCTCGCAAACGTGAAACGTTTTTGCGCGATGATTGTCGAGGGTTTGATATAAAGGGGGGCCTTTTGATCGTCTCGTCTCGAGGGTTTCGTCCGATCCGAACATGAATTCGCGCACCTCCTTCGCCGAAGCCTCGCGCGAACGAATGGAATCGTCCATCGTGTTACTTCCACCCAAAATCCCTTCTTGTAATCGCGAATACACCGCATTTAACACGTCTTTTCCGCCGCCGCTTGTTTCAATCTTTGTTTCAATCCTCCTTCTCACCGCGTACTCCACGACCCCGTCGTCTTTCAACTGCAACTCGTGTTCGTACAAAGCCGAAGAAGAAATATTTCGTCTCACAAACTTTCCTCCTTCGCTCTCTGAGATTCTTCGTCTGGATAAGTACGGGTACGCCTCGTCTTCTTGCTCTGGGAACACCAGGACAGAAGAAGAAGAAGAGGAAGAAAAAGAAGGAGGAGGAGAGAAAATCGCTCTAGATCTTCCTCCGCCCTTCGATGATTTTTTATTCATACCGTCGAAAGATTTTCGTCTCGGAAGAATCGAAGACCCCGAGGCGAAAAACCCATAGTTCTTTCTCCCACCATTGCTCGCATCTCCGTTGTTGAGCGTCGTCGCGTTAGAGGCGAGCATTTTATCGATGTTATTCTCTTCTTGTTGTCTTCTTCTTCCGCGTTTATTAAATAATACTGATAATAATACTCTCGTGTATTTTTAAATTCCTCGTTGGTACAAAAAAAACTGACGACAACGAAAAGTTCATTCTTTCATTCATTCACATCACACGCATAATTTATTAAAGAACACACCACCAACGCCTTTTGCACGTCAGAGTCATGGACAACACCAACAACAACACTCACGGGTCACAAACAACATCGTCCGAGTCTATGCCGTACTCTCGCGTCCCGGCCGGTTTCGTCTCCTACCGCCCGGTCTTAGTGGAAGACATTGATATAATTTCGGAGATTGAATCCAATTCGTACCCGGAGGATGAAAAAGCATCTTTAGAAACGTTACGGTATAGATGCATAAACGCAGGAGAGATGTTCTTAGTCGCCACGGAACATGGAGGAAGTGAGAATGAAATTATTGGATATATATGCGGGACGTGCGTGAACGAAAACGAAACGTTAACTGCGGAAACCATGGGAAGTAAACACGAACCAGACGGAGCGATTTTATGTGTGCATTCTGTTTGCGTCAAGGAAAACAAACGAAGACGAGGCGTCGGAGGGAAGCTGTTGGAAACGTATTTAATGTATTTAAAAGCTCGAAATAACGATAGGAAACGAGACAACCAATCAGAGTTAAAATCTGTTCGCTTATTGTGTAAGAAAAACATGATTCCGTTTTATCAGAATGGCGGGTTTACGCTGTTAGGCGAAAGCGAAGTAACGCACGGCAAAGACGTGTGGTTCGACTGCGAGTTTACACTTTTAGATTAGAAGACAAAGAATAGTATATACTAGAGTATTGATAATATAAACACATAGGTAACTAAAAGTCTGTGATAACACAAAGAATACGACGTTGGCTTCTTTTGACGACGCTTTTAAAGCATCATCGTGTCTCATTAGACTTTGGTGTTCTATCGTTCTTTGTTCTTCTCTTCTCTTCTCGTATTTTAGACTTTCTTCGTGTCTCCGTTCCCCACAAATTAGCATTACCTTATTCTTATTATTATTCAATAGTAAAGCAGAGTAAACACACACACGTATAAACTAAAGATGGCGGACGCTTTAGTGGCGAACATCTTCGGCGATTCCTCGGACGATTCGGACGACGAGCCTTTAGAGAAGACCATAACCACCACCACGACCGGGGAAGAATTAGACAAAAACGACGGCGATCGAAAATTAGACAAAAACGAATTTGAACAAGATGAAGACAAAGAAGAAGACAAAGAAGACAAAGATGAAAGAGAAGACGCGGAGATGATGGCTTCAGAGAAAGACGAAGGCGTCGTGAAAAAGAAAGCGAGCAACTCTGTTTTAGATGAATACGCCGGAGAGGACAAAGAAGAAGCGACGACTGAAGGAGAAAAAGAGGAAAGAAAAGGCGAACCGATGCATCTGATCGCCGCTTTGAACGAAGAAGAAGAAGACAAAGACAAAGATGAAGAAGAAGACTCTACAAAAGAAATCTACTTAAACCCGATCGTTTCTAAAGCGACGAACATTTTTGACGTGAACGCGAAGAAATTCGACGAAAATACGTTCCAAGAAGAAGAGGACAAAACTATCGTGGATGAATTTGGCCGATCCCGATTGAAAGCGAAAGAAGGGAACGTCGCGAGGTGGACGAGAGACGAGAGGACGAATGAGTTAAAATCGAACGCGAAGTTTGTGGAATGGTCGGATGGATCGAGAACGTTACACTTAGGAGAGGAGGTTTTCAACGTGATGGAAAGCGCGGTATCGAGTAAGCAAGGTTTGAATCAATACGTCTTTGCGAGACATCAAGGTTTGATGGAAGGGAAGGCGAAGATTAGCAAACGGATGCAGTTTCGACCGGCGACGACGGATTCGCACACGCACAAGAGATTACGAGACGCGATCGAGAAGAAGCACGGGGCGAGAGCGAAAGGGACCATACGGTTCGTGTCGAACGTCGATCCGGAAAAGGAGAAGGACGCGTCGGATCGATTGTTCGAACAGAGAGCGAGGGAAGAGGCGCAGTTGCAACGAAAACGGAAGAAAATGATGAGCGAAGATATACGATCACGAGCAGATGGTGGCGACGGCGTAATGCGGAGGGATGGTGGGAGAGACGGACGATACGGGGGTGGTAACCGAAGTATTCGTGGAGTGGCGAACGAGTTGTACTACGACGAACGCTCGAGAAGAGAAGCCGAGTTGGACGCGGCGTTTTTGGAAGAAGGTGCGGAGGACGAACTCGAAGAGAACGACGACTTCATCGTCCCAGATGATAACGACGACGAGGACGAAAGCGACGAGGAGACAAACAAGGAGGCGGACACGCCGGCTGGTGATCGAAGAAAACGAGTTTTGGTCGATAGCGACGAGGAAGAATGAAAGAAACGTGTTGTTGTTGTTGTACCAGTAAACTATTATCATCGCTTTACGATACATTTTAGCCCTCGAGTTTGTTTTCGTCATTTTATCGAAGGTGGTGAAAATGATGTTGGGGCGATACCAAAGTCGAGTTTTGTTGCTCTGTCGCCGATGTTATGTATCTCCGAATACTCATAATGCAATAAATAAGTGTCACAGAAGAAGAACAACAACAACAACACAGGGAGTTTTGAAACGCTCGTCGTCGCGCCGCGCAAATTCGTCATCTGATACCAATACTCATCAAACAAACAAGATACGCGTGATAACGAAAAAACCGTATCACGAATCCACTTTTGTCGCGAAGAAGTCAAAGTTCGTGTGCAAAATAGCTACGATTTCCAACTCTAACGAAGCCATGAAGTTTATAAAAGACCACTCGGATGTGTCCGTCTCGCATAATTGTTTCGCTTGGAGAATAGGGGACGCGAACAACCGATCGAGCGACGACGGAGAACCGTCGGGAACAGCCGGAATTCCAATCCTGAATGTCCTCCAAGGGAAAAAAGAAAAACTGGATTTCGAGAACGTCGTCGCGATGGTGACGAGATATTACGGAGGGACAAAGCTAGGTCCAGGCGGTTTGATGCGAGCTTACGGTGGAGCGGTAAATCAAGCGTTTGAGACTTTAGATTTAGAAAACGAGACAAAGTTGAAAGCGGCGAAAGTCGTCGTGGCGTTTGCGAACGTCGAGGAATCGAAAGACGTGGAGAGAGTCAATCGAACGGTGGAACGTTTCGCGAGCGAAGAGCGGGTGCGGGTGGAAGACGAAGAATGGGACGAAGATACCGGTGGAGTTTCGTTAGAGCTGAACGTCGATTTTGATGCGATAGAGGAGTTGGAATCGGCGTTGAACGAAGCGACGAGTGGGAGAGTCGATTTTAAATGGTTCGATTCATGAAAGACGATTCGTTCCATTATTTTTATTCGCTTAATTCTTTTACTATTCGCCTTCTTCTCTGTGCACTTTCTTCTCCAACTCTTGTCTGTCGTCAGTCATCAACACCGTGCCTTCGATTGGGGCGTCGAACGGCAAAACTTCGATTCCATCCATCGGTTTAAACGCCGTCTCCCCAGTCGGGCACCGAATAACTATCGTGCATGGTTCCTCTAAATCTAACATTCTCCTTAATCTTTCAATCGTTTCTAAAATCCCTCGTTGCTCCTCCAAGTTCGCCGCGCAACTCGCCATGTGTTGCACGTGCGACTCCAAGTTAAAACACGCCTGCGACAGGTGATTATATACGCTATCGATTTGTCTCTTTAAATCCCCTCCGGCGTAAAACTCAATCTCCGGAATCTCAATCGACGACCCAGGCGCTCGCATTAATATCCTCCACAAATCTGATTTTGCTTTCAACTCCAGCTTCAAACACCTCGGTTTCCGGTTTTCCGCTTTCAACTCCGGTATTAACCGCCAGCACTTGCGAACGAGACCGGGTTGTAATTCCGACTCCACGTCTTTGCACTCAATCATCGGTAGTTTATTCACGAACTCTTCGAACGTCATTTTCAACGCGTCTTCGAATTCGTCTTCGTCCTCGTACCCTAAATCCGTGGCTAACATCGATCCAATCCCGTGAATAGGGAGCCACTCTCCCGGTTGGGTCTTATAAATCTCCTCCAACTCGATGAGGATTCGTTCGACTTCTTGGTGCGAAATGTCCACGGAAAACGCTTCCAACATCTTCGCGCCTTGAGACTCGTCCTCCGTGAGAGTAATGGTTGAATTCATCGGTAAATCTCGAATGTCGTCCAATTTACGTTTCATGTCCGATTGAATTTGTCCTGGAATAACCGAGGAGGTCATCGCGTTGGCCAGTATTTTATCCATGTGTGTTGTTGTTTCTGTGTGACGGCGGAATACCTTTTTTGTTGTGAGGACGAATTGTACTAAAATACGACTCATACGAATATAATAACACAGTAACTGCTATTCACCTACTATTTACACACACTATTACTACTACTACTTTAGACTAGACTAGATTACATATCATCATTATCATTATCATTTCGTGATCTTGACCTCGCCGTCGTAATCTAAACTCCACGTCTCCACGACCCCGTCGTTCTCTCCGCACTCGTCGCACAGAAATTCCTCCTTTAAGTTCATCTCGATCCAACTCCGAGCGACCGAGGTTAAATCCACGTGTTCCGTCGAGCGAGGGAACGGGACGATTTCGAGGTCTCCGGAGACATCGCCGAACGCCGTCGCGTGCTCGTCCAGGAAAAGTTTGAATCCTGATTTTACCGGTAAGTTGAACTTCCCGTCGCACGCGTCGCAGTGGCATCGTATGTGGCCGGTGATCTCCGCCTGCAGGAAGAACGAGTGCGGGCCACTCGGTTCCGCGTAGCCTTTTATGTCTATCAAACAAGAAGCAGTTTCTTCTTCCTTTTCCTCTTCTTCGAACAAACTCCCTTCGATTTTCATCAACCGACTCTCCACCGACCACGTCGTCTCCCACGGAGGTGGATCCTCCCTATTCTTAAATTCTCCTCTCCTCAGTTGAATGATTTTGTCGTCTCGTCGTCGCTGATGTTTCCCTTGCGAATAAAAAGGAGACTTAGGACGACCGGTTTTTTGGGTTTCGTTGCTTTTGTTGTTGCGTCCTTCTTGTTGTTGTTTCCCCGTCGTCGTCGTCTCGTCATCATTTGTTGACGCTGATGATGCCGTCGAGGAGGATGTTTTTGCTGCGAAGAAACCACCACCGACGCTGTTGTTGCATCGACGACGACCCCGACGACGCGGGGTCAGTACTGCCGCCGAAGAAAATGATTTTGATAACGATGAGGAGCAGGTCAGGGACGACGACATCGATCGCGCGGCGTTGTGTTTACTCTCTCTCTATAGTATTACTTTTGTTGTGAGAACGCAATGTGTGACGAAAATAGTATAGAGTAAAAAGGTAGTTATCGCGTTTCATACGTTTGATAATCCACGCCTACAGTTTAGGTTCGCAGAAACACTCGATGAGGCCGATGAAAAGTGTTACGTTAACTATGATGAGAGCGGCACGGATTAGATAGAGGTTCTCTCTCTGCTATTACACACATACTACTATTACTACACTCTACTTCTTTTTACTTTCCTCGATACCGTCGTCGTTGGTGGCGGTGGTCGTCGTCATCACTTTCCTCACTCTTTCGGTCAAATCCTCCGCCCAAAACGTAAACTGCGCCACGTGCACTTCCTCTACCCTTCGTGGGTTTCGCATCGCTTTCCGAAACTCATCCGTTTGCAAAAGTTTCAGAAAGTATAAACAGTGCGGGTATAAGATGTATTTCGAATATCTCGGGTCTCGATACCAGTACTGGAGGTAGGATAAGTATTCGATCATTTCTTTGCTGTTGAGGATATCAATTGGTTCTTTATCATCATCATCATCATCATCTTCGTTGTTGTTGTTGTTGGATGAAGTCGTCGTCGAAGTCGTCGAAGTCGTCGTCGCCAGATGGTGTAAATATCGCGGGTTCGCCAACGATTGCACGAATTCTAATTCTAACTCGAACCTATTCTTGTTCGAACACATAGTTTTCTCTTCGTCCAGTTTCGATTGTTTCTTAAGGAGGAATTGATGATCATCTTCTTTTATTGTTGTTGATGTTGTTGCCGCCATGTGTTTTGCTGCCACCACGATTGACTGACTGCGAAGGTTTAAAGCGAGTAGTAGTGATCGTCGTGTGTCGTTTTGATGATGATGATGATGATGCTCTTTAGTAGAGTAGTAGGTATTGCTATGAAGTAGTGTGTTGTTGTTGTTGTTGTTGTTGTTTTTGCGCAGAAAAAATTTTAGGATTGGTTCATAAATCCGTACAAAATGATGCAAATCCGTACTCGTACAAACAATTTCTCAGTCAAAATACGAGAACAACAAAAACAACAAAATTAGGTAGGGGTTGATGAGAATCGCAAATGAATAACTTTAACAACACTAATTAACAAGAACATGAATGAATGAAGAATAAGAAGAATAAGACAAAGAGCAATACTACGAAGAACAACAACGAAAACAAAGAAGAAAAAGAAGGAGAGATGAAGTTTTCCCAAACGCTGCTCTCTTCGAAGATCGGTTCTGTGCTGACCAAACGACCGTACGATTTGAACCTATCGCACAAAACAGAAAAGATTGAAAATCCGTTTCACGAAATCTTAATCAGAGACGACGTGTTGAGCAAGAAAGAGTGCGATTCGATCGTCGCGTCCATCTGTTCGATTTTTGAGTATCAACTGGCCACGAGCCGAGGACCGAAATTCGGAGAAGCGAGGAGGAAAAACAATCGGATGTCGTTCGCAGACGAGAAATTAGCGAAAATGTTATGGGAGGATATCGGGTTGAAGACTATGTTTATTCGCAGCGACGACGAAGAAGAAGAAGAAGAAGAAGAAGAAGAAGAAGAGGTTTTTCACTCTCTCAATGAAAATTTCAGAGTGTACGAATACACGGAATCGCACCATTTCGGGCCGCACATCGACGAGCGCGTGCGAACGAAGAACGCGCGACATCAAAAGTTAGTTAGCACGCACACTATGCTCTTATATTTAGCCGGAGAAGAGAACGGGCTGAAAGGAGGGAACACGTATTTCTTGGACGACTATAGAAATCGAATCGCGAGCGTGACGCCAAAGGCTGGACGTGTTTGTTTCTTCAGGCACGGCGAGGAGAAGTGCGAACACGAAGGGGAGGAAATATTCGCAGGGAAGAAGATTGTGCTGAGAAGCGACGTGTTTAAATTAGTGGATGTAGAAGAATAGAATAAACGCATTGAATAGCCCCCCACCATTAATAGTCGCATTGTATTAAATACCGAAAAACGAATTGAACAAACGTTTCCTTTTTGGCGTTTAGGCTAATTTAGCTATCCTGGCGTCGATTTCATCGCACTTCTTTTCCGCGTTCTGGACGGTCGTTTCGAACAATTCGATTTGTTTTTCCAACGCTTCTATGGTTGGAAGTATCGAGCAGTGTATTTTCTTTTCCGTGTCTGCGATTTTTTCAACGAAGACTCGAGCGTCTAAAACTTCTTTCGTGCATCTCTCGAACGCGTTCTTGGCGACTTCGTTCAAGGAGGAATACAATCGAAACTCTTCGCTCGCGTAATCCAACTCTGATTTTACCGCTTTCGCAGTGGCTAGGAACGCCTGTTCGGCGACGGATTCCATTTTATCTAAGACGACCACTTCATTTTCGTCGTGTTCAGTGACGTTTCCGTTTTCGTCTCTGACGATGGATTTCTTCTTCCACTGGTCTAAACTCTTCGCCTCGATCGTCTCTCTCGCGGCTTGTAAACATTTCGAGAGCGAGGTTTTCGAATCCTTTAAGTACGAAACGCCGCTGCTTTCGTCGTCGTCGTTTTCATCGTCGTCGTTCTTGCTTCTCAGAAAAGCTCTCGCTAAGGATAAAAACGCAATCGACGGGTCTGATTCCGGGTCGTATTCTTTTTTCTTCTTCTCTTTTTCTTCGTCTCGCAAAAGCGTGTGTTGCCACGCCAACACTCTCGCCTTCGACTTTGTGTTGTCTTTATCATCACTGAAGGACGGCGACCACGCCCAGCAACACACCGCTTCGTTCGAATACGACAGAGGTTTCTTCTTTTTCGCTGCTCGTATTTGTTCTTTCTTCTTCTTCTTCTTTTCGTGCGCATTAGCGTCTTCGCTACTCGTTCCCGCTACTTTTGGTTTCTGCCTCTCCGGAATAAACTTGGAAAACTCGTGCGGCACGGGTTGGAACACCGATTCCGGTTCCGGAGGATCGGGGCTTTCTT
>Ga0222718_10004326_pt1 | contig 11855 bp, 6 predicted proteins | sample C33_27DmetaG_FD_165045 | JGI IMG/M metagenome (GOLD analysis project Ga0222718, IMG submission 165045) | Estuarine water microbial communities from San Francisco Bay, California, United States - C33_27D | ecosystem: Environmental > Aquatic > Marine > Unclassified | place: USA: California... | reverse complement strand
TGTATTACAGGCTTAATCTAACTTCCATCTATGGTTATCTGGATCAGCGATTTGGTTTTTGGAGTCACAAAACGGGGGCTTTTTATTTCTTGTTGTCAAGGGTAATTGGTGCGTCTTTTCGGCTTTTTCTTGTTGCTATCTCTCTACACATTGCTGTTTTTGAAAAGATGAATCTTCCATTTTGGATGGCGGTGTTGGTTGCTGTATGCCTCATATGGGTATATACTTTCAAAAGCGGAATAAAAACGATTATTTGGACGGATACCTTACAGACACTGGCCATGCTTATTGCGGTGGTCATCACCATTTTAGTAATTAAGGATTCGTTTGCTTGGTCATCGCTCGAGCTTATTGAGCAAGTAGCTGACTCTCAATACTCAAAGGTGTTTTTTTGGGATGATTGGAATAGCGATCAACATTTTGTTAAACAGTTTCTAGCAGGAATGTTCATCACCATTTCAATGACAGGTTTGGATCAAGATATGATGCAAAAAAATCTGAGTTGTAAGAATATTGGAGAAGCGCAGAAAAACATGTTTTGGTTCAGTTTGATTTTGATCATCGCCAACTTGTTGTTTTTAAGCATGGGCGCACTCCTGTTTATGTTTCGAGACTCAATAGGTTTTGATCCTGGAGCCACTGCAGATAAGCTATTTCCATCTTTGGCATTGAGTGGTGAGTTAGGATGGTTTGCTGGTGCACTGTTTATAGTTGGATTGGTTGCAGCTGCTTACTCCAGCGCTGATAGCGCACTCACTTCACTTACCACCTCCTTCTGCGTTGATTTCCTGAACATGGAAAAGCAGCCCAAAGACAGTGATACGCGAGTGCGAAAAATAGTCCATGTTGGATTTTCGGCTTTGCTATTTATCGTCATCATAATTTTTGAATTGGTCAATGATCAAAATGTAATTACAGGGCTCTTTAGGGTTGCGGGATACACCTATGGCCCTTTGCTTGGACTATTTGCTTTTGGTATGTACACTAAGTTTATTGTTTATGATAAATGGATTCCAATCATTTGCATCCTTGCTCCTGTGTTGAGTTATGTTCTTCAGGCAAACTCTGAATCCTGGTTCAATGGATATCAAATTGGTTTTGAGCTGCTTCCAATCAACGGTCTTTTGACCTTTGTTGGCTTGTATATTCTGTCATTATTTTCAAAGCGCATTCATAGCTAATTCAATTTACTTGTATCAGGTGTTTCGATGGCAATATGCCCTAGATTTGAGCGAAATCAATTAGACCGAGATCATCATGACTGACATTGAGATTGCAAATTCTATAACTCCCAAGCCAATCGTAGAAATTGGTAATGAATTGGGTATCCCAGCGACTAATTTGGAGCAATACGGTTCGCTAAAAGCGAAGTTGCCACTATCTTTAATTGATGAGCAAAAAATAAAGAACTGTAAACTAGTATTAGTATCGGCAATTTCACCAACGCCAACAGGTGAAGGCAAAACCACCACATCTATAGGACTATCTGAAGGTTTGAATAAGATTGGAAAACGCTCCACGGTGGTTTTAAGAGAGCCGTCTTTAGGCCCCGTATTTGGTATGAAAGGTGGAGCCACTGGAGGTGGTTACAGTCAGGTGGTGCCTATGGAGGACATCAACCTACATTTTACAGGAGATTTTTCTGCGATTGAAAAAGCAAACAACCTGCTAGCTGCGCTCATCGATAACAATATTCAAAGCAAAAAATTTAGCTTAAATATTGATCCTCGCACGGTTCAATGGAAACGAGTGATGGACATGAATGACCGATCGCTCCGTGACATGGTTATTGGACTAGGTGGCGTAGGTATGGGCATACCAAGAGAAGCAGGTTTTGATATTACTGCCGCCTCAGAGATCATGGCAATCCTCTGTATGTCGAAAGATTTATCGGACCTAAAGAAGCGTATGGGGAATATTTTGGTTGGTTTTACTTTCGACAAAGGGCCCGTGTACGCTAGGGATTTGAAAGCGCATGGAGCCATGGCTGCGTTACTGAAAGATGCCATAAAGCCTAATTTGGTTCAAACTCTCGAAGGCAACCCGGCCATTATCCATGGTGGTCCTTTTGCCAATATTGCCCAAGGAACCAATTCAATAATTGCCACAAAACTTGGTATGTCACTATCAGAATATGTGGTTACCGAAGCTGGATTTGGATTTGACTTAGGTGCCGAAAAATTCTTGGATATCAAGTGTCGAACCGCTGGTTTGAGTCCAGATGCTATAGTGCTGGTGGCAACAGTACGAGCATTAAAGTATCACGGAGGAGTGCCGGTAAAAGACCTTTCAAATCCAAATTCAGCAGCGGTATCTCTCGGAGTTGAGAATCTTGAGAAACATATAGAGAATGCTAAAAAATTCGGTGTGAAAGCGGTGGTTGCTGTTAACCAATTCGCATCAGATACTAAGGAGGAGTTAGACATCGTATATGAACGCTGCAAAGCGCTCGGGGTTGATGTGTGTCACTGCAATCATTGGGCTGATGGTGGAAATGGAGCGATAGACTTGGCGAAAAGGGTAGTGGAGGTATGTGAAAAGTCAAGCTCAACTTTTAATCCGGTATACAGACTGGATCAGTCCCCCGAAGAAAAAATTAAAGCCGTAGCAAAAACGATATATGGTGCAATTGGTGTTAGTTACACTTCCGAAGCGAAATATGATTTGAGACGCATTGATAGTCTTGGGTTAAATGCCCTACCCATATGTATTGCAAAAACACAATCATCTTTTTCAGATGATCCGACTAAATTGGGCCGCGCAGATGGGTTCGAGCTGACGGTAAGAAAGGTTGAAATTGCTGCGGGTGCTGGTTTTATAATACCAATTACTGGAAAGATGATGAGAATGCCGGGATTACCCTCAATACCAGCCGCTGAAAAAATTGATATTGATGATCAGGGTAACATTACGGGGCTTTTTTAAAGCATCGCGATCATCTTGAGAACATTGACTTAAAAATCATCTTAATAGCTACTTGTTTAGCATTCATACATGCCTTAAATTTGAGACTCAATATGTTTTCCTTTTCTCAGGCATCGGAAGCAGCTTTTTTGCGTCAACACTCATAGTATGAAAAAGCACATTCTCAGTATCGGAATTTTGTTCCTAGTAATTGCTGCACACGCGCAAGTCAATGAAGCACGCTGGTGGTACTTCGGAAGTGGAGGAGGAATTGATTTTAACCCAAACCCTATTGCCGATCCAAATGGCACCCTTTTTACGTATGAAGGGTGTTCGAGCATATCAGGCCCTGTTAATGGCAACCTCGAATTTTATACCGATGGTTTATCTGTTAAAACATCAACGCATGTAAACATGCCAAACGGAACAGGCTTGATGGGTAATGGCTCAAGTACTCAGTCAGGTCAAGTTGTACCTTACCCTGGTTCAAGCACAAAATATTACATCTTCACAATGGCCAGCAACGTGGGTGCCAATGGCTTGAGGTATTCAGTGGTGGACATGACCCTGAACGGGGGGTTGGGCGATGTAGTTGCAGCTCAGAAGAATGTATTTCTTGGAAACAGCTATGCGGAGAAAATTGCAGCGGTCAAAAACGGAAATAATTACTGGGTAACCACTTTGAGACTTCCGGGTCAACAATTGCATGCCTATGAAGTCGATGCAACTGGAGTGAACAATACGGCAGTCGTAAGTAATACTGGAATTATTTTGGCTAACAACAATTTCTACGGATGTATGAAATCAAACCCGCAGGGTACACAGTTGGCCGCAGTGCATCAGGGTATAAACAATCAAGTTCATGTTTTCGACTTTAACAAGGCCACAGGCATGGTCACAGGAACAACTACCATTACTGTGACACCTCCTGGTGGAGCTGGATCAAATACACCTTATGGTGTTGAGTTTTCTCCAAACGGCAACTTGTTGTACACACAGAGTTGGAATGTATCAGACTTGAAGCAGTATGATTTGACTGCTGGAAATGCTGCGGCTATTAGTGCTTCAGAGGTAATATTAGGTTCGAATGCTAATACCGGTGGAGGTTCTCTACAGACCGGTCCAGATGAGAAGTTATATGGCGCTCGATTTGGTCAAACTTATATTTGTGAGGTGACCAATCCTAATACTATAGGAGCTGGAGCGGGATATGTTGCGCAGGCAGTGAATTTGTCTCCTGGCGACATTTCTAGATGGGGACTACCGCTGTTTCTAGGTTCATTCTTTGGTGCCACAATCGAAGTGGTGGATAACTGTTTTGGCCTCGAAACTCAATTTGTTGCAGATACTACAAATGTGGATTCTATGTTTTGGGATTTTGGCGACACGCTTTCTGGAGCGCTGAATTATGCTCAGGGTTTAGATACGGTTTCGCATCTATATACTGACACTGGGACATTCGAAGTACAATTAGTCATTTACAACGGTATTAATACAGATACCATTGTTGAGGAAGTATATATATATCCAAGGCAATGGGCGGATTTAGGTAACGACACGGCCTTGTGCGTTGGTTTGGAATTTACCATTGACCAAGATCAACCATATGCTTCTTGGGAGTGGCATGATGGTAGTACGGACTCTGTCTATACCGTGAAACATCCTGATGATGTGGTAATGGTTACAGTAAGTGGTGTTTGCGATACTGTTGCTGATACGCTGAATGTAGATTTCTTCTATCCATTTGATTTGGATATTGGTAACGATACCTCCATGTGTACGTACGATCAAATAAACTTAAATACTGGCTTGGTAAGTAATAGTACTACGATTTTCAACCATCAATGGAGTACTGGCGCCACCCAAAATAATATCGTAACTACTGGTCCAGGCACATACATGGTCACGGTTGATGACGGATTATGTACATACTCAGACACGATTGAGATTGATAACTATCCAGAGGTGGATGTGGAGCTAGGAAACGACAGCAGTTTCTGCTATGAAAATCAAGTGACTCTTTCACCAAAAAGCACGCTGAATGTTGTCAACTATAAGTGGTCCTCTGGAATTGATACAAGTACGATTTCAACTAATGCGAGTATTGATGTTTTTCAAACAGATATGTATTACGTAACCGTTGCTGGTAGCGGAAATCACTGTTATGACTACGATTCTGTAGAGTGGAGCCTATGGTTTGAGCCTTTGGTTGACCTTGGTAACGATACATCATTTTGTCACAACGATATCCTCACACTGGAACCCAAAACTACCTCTGCTTTCCCGATGTCATATCTATGGAACGACAATAGCGGTAATCCCAGCTTGAATGTTACTCTTGTTGGGCTCTATTGGGTGGAAGTAAGTGATGAGAACTGTTCAATCAAGGATACCATCATCGTTGATCAATATCCAAAATTAGATGTGACCCTTGGTGAGGACGTCAATACATGTGATGGTAAAACGGTGACATTATCACCTAAGACTTCTATTCCAGTGACAAGTTACGTTTGGAGTGATGGCTCCGACTTGAGCACCCTTAAAATTGGAGGACATGGCACATATGCGGTGACCGTGGATAATGGTTTGTGTTCAAACGCAGATCAAATTAATGTGTTCTATCATACATACCCAAATACAGACCTTGGACCTGATACCGCCATTTGTCCGAAAGATCAGCTGGTGTTTGATGTTACCGAGCCTGGTGAAGTTGTAGAATATAAATGGTCTACGGGAAGTGAAAATCCAGTGGAGACGATTAATCCTACTGAAAAAACGACTTATTGGGTTCGAGCAACGAATGTGGTATGTACAACTGTTGACTCGATAGCGGTTTCGATACGAGAGGTACCAAATACATATCTTGGACGAGATACGGCAATTTGTGCCGATGGTGAGCTTCCATTGGCTGTAGAAAAAAATGAAACGATTGAATCATATGCCTGGAGTACGGGAGAAGACTTGCCCAGAATTGTGGTGACCGACACAGGTGAGTATGTGGTATCGATTTATGATGGCCATTGCACCACACCGGGTAAGATTAATGTTACATACAAGAACAGTCCGAATCGAGAGGATGTTTCATTACAGGATTATCCAAACGTGATTTGCATAGGTGAAAAAATCAATCTGAACGTACTTGATTCAAGGTTTACGGCCTATGAGTGGCAAGATGGATCTACAGCCCCTAACTACACGGTTACGGAAGAAGGTCAATATTCCATTCGGGCAACTCATGCTTGTGGTGTGTTAGCCGATACCATTGTGATAGAGCGTTGTGAGTGTCCAATATGGGCACCAACCGCATTTAATCCAGACGGTAATGATCTAAATGACCGATTCAACGTGCGCTCTGATTGTAAGTTTATTGAGTATAAGTTCAGCGTTTATAATCGTTGGGGAGAGTTGGTCTTTTATTCTGAAGATCCAAATGAGTCTTGGGATGGTAAGTTTAGAAATGAGAAATGCCCTGAAGGAAGCTTCTCATGGGTAGTATCTTACATTGCAAACCACGAAGGCGAGCTTATTGAAGAGCGGGAGACAGGGACTGTTCTAATGCTCCGGTAAGTTTCATAAGCACATAAATTGAATACAAAAGGCTTCGTTAAAGCGGGGGCTTTTTTATTTCAATCTGATTTTATAAACTCAAGAATCAGAGAAAGCACCTTTTTGTCTTTAAGAATTCTGCGGTGCCCAAGGCCTTGAGCTTTATATGTCAACATCTCGGGATGGATTTTCCTTAAGATGTCTAAGTGCCTAACATCTGCATCAATATCCTCGGTTCCATGCACTCCTAAAACAGGTACATTTTTTAATGAAGAAAATGTGTTTTGCATTGTTACCTCATCAAACTCTCTCTTAAATGTTCGTCTACACTCTTCTCGCAGTGCTTGCTTGTGTCTAGCGGTGCCATTTATACGTTTTATAAATACATCCAATATATCCTCACCAACTACTGGGGCACCAAGTGAAACGAACCTTGGAATCTGTATGCCTTCAAATGCGGCAAGCGACACGGAAGCGGCTCCAAGTGAATGCCCAATGACACATCTAACATTTTTCTCCGTGTTTAAAACTTCAATTAGCAAATCCTTAAAGTCAAACATGCTAGCGCTCGACCCTTCATTTGCTCCATGCGCCCATGAGTCATACCCAACGAACCGATATCCATTTTCAGCCAGTTGATAAGCAATGTGTGCGAATTGAGTCGTTTTTCCTGCCCAGCCATGCACGCAAACGATCGTTGGCCCCTCTCCCAAACTATACCCAATATGCATTCGCCCATTGACTTCTATAGATAGCTCCTTACTATCAGAAATGAATTTCTTTCCTTTTTTAGTGTAGGGAGACCGCATTGGTTTTAAAAAGAGATTTATTGCCCATTTATCACTGATTTGTGGAAGAAAAACCGTGGTGATCTTAAACGCTATTTGAAAACTCTTAAATGCTAATGCTTGAAATCTGTTCATTCGACAATAATCTGAATTCCTTTTACAATAAGGTAACTTCGCGGCCTTGCAGTATAGAGGAATAATATACATTCTACTTTCATCACTGACTTATGCTTTTGTCAATCTATGTGTTAAGTACTTGCAGCATATACCCACACATGAAATTGTGTTTTTCCGCTCAGTTATATCGTTGGCCATTTGTGTATTTTGGAGCAAGCGTTTGGGGTTGAATTTGTTTGGTCACAATCGAAAGTGGTTATTGATTCGCGGATTTGCTGGTATGACGGCTCTGTTCCTGTTTTTTGTGACTATAAAGCAGATGCCGTTGGCAAGTGCCACAACCATTCAATATATGTCACCTGTTTTTACCGTGTTATTAGCAACTCAAATGATGGGTGAGAAGGTGCGTCCAATTCAATGGCTGTTCTTTGTCATAGCTTTTGGAGGCATACTCATGATTAAAGGTTTTGATGAGCGTGTTTCATACCTCTACTTGGGCATTGGCCTTGCTTCAGCGTTTATTTCAGGGATTGCGTATAATGCAATTATGAAGTGCAGAACAACCGATCATCCCATAACCGTAGTAATGTATTTTCCATTGATAGCTACACCTATTATGGGCACAGCTTGCGTAACTGTTGATTGGGTTATGCCAGAAGGCTATGAGTGGCTAATACTCCTAGGTCTAGGCGTCTTTACACAAATTGCACAGATATATATGACCAAAGCCCTTCATGCAGATCATAGCACCACGATTATGCCATTTAAATACATTGGTGTAATCTATGCCTTAATGATCGGATTCTTCTTTTTTGATGAACGTTTGCCATGGCTGAGCATAGGAGGCATTCTTATCGTGTTGCTCGCAGTGATAGCCAATACAATCGTAAAGTCGGCAAACAAAAAATTGCCTGGCACTCAGGGTGTAGTTTAGAATCCTGTTGGGTTGCCTGTAATGGCAATGTGAATCTTGTCAGAGAGGACACGTTCAATGTTCTCATCGTCCCTATATCTCAAAATAAAGTAATAAGTGCCCATAGACACGAGGTTACCGTTCGGTCTGCGACCATCCCAGCCATGGGTTTGTCTTTTTGTTCTAAATACCTGATTTCCAAGACGGTCAAATATTTCGAGATTAAAATCATCCAATTGTACACCCTCAGATTCGATCAGAAACACATCATTTAAACCATCAGCATTTGGTGAAAATGAATTAGGATATCGAATAATGGTCTCCTCAAAGTAAGTAAACTCCTTACTTGTCGAGTCAATACACCCTGCCTCGCTCACAGCAAATAGAGTTACGTTATATGGTTCTTGTCGTTCTTTAAATTCATATCTGAATAAACTGTCAGATATATTAGTATCACCATCAATGAGCCAGAAAAAATCAGCAGTAGAGACAGAAGTATTTCTGAAGTCAATCATCGGCTCTAGGTTTGTAGGGCGGTTTGGTTGATGACTGAAGCTAGCTGTGGGGTTTTCGAGAATTTCTACTCCACAGTTAAAAAAGGTGTTTGATTTACAACCAAAGGCAGAAGTAACCCTTAATTCAAAATCGTAGCATCCAGTTTCAGCAAATTGATAGAGCAACGTATCAAACCTATAATCCACCAAGGCTCCGAATGTATCTATGATCCATGTGTATTCATTTGCCCTATCAAATTCATCTAGCCCAATTACTACATCAGACTGCTTACACGCCACACCTGGAGTAAACGTTAGGTCTGGTCGTATTTTGTTTCCTACATAAATGGTCGCTTTAACCGTATCGGGCTTTGACAAACAGAGGTCATTAATGCGTAATTCATATTCCGTAGTTTCAAATGGCTGTACGAATTGTATGTCGTTTCTCTTTCCATTGTGCGTCCAAGTATATCGGTATTCGTCTGGACCGCGAAAACCACCGGTAGCGGAAGCAATCATATACAAGGATTTCCCAGCACATATGGAATCGTCTTCGAGTTCAATATGGGCTTTGATATCCGGATAACCCCCTACTTGCATCTTCAAACTGTCAATGGTAAATGGCGTTCCGCATTGGTCAGATACTGTAACTGAATAATATCGCGTCTCATCGGGGCTTACCGTGATCACATTGCTAAATGATCCAGTTTCCCAAGCGAATGAATAAATACTGTCACCACCAATGCCCACAGCAGTAATATCAACCGTATCATAAGGGCAAATGGTATCAGGCGCAACAAATCGAACGTCTAATTCAGGCCTCACCTTCACGGTTACCAATGATGTATCTCCCGTGCATCCGTTACCATCAAAAGATTGCACATAATATTCAGTGGTAATTACCGGTGAAACCGCATCTGAAGATGAAATTGAAACAACAGGACCTTGTAGTAATCCCTCGCGCCATACATATGAGAAAGGCGGTGTACCACCCGTACTGCTTGAGGCAATAGCCGCGATGCTATTAATACAAATTAGCGTATCACCATAACCAATGGTCTCAATTGGGCTTGGCTCAAAAATTTCGATGGTATCATAAGCCTCACAGCCGTTAGCGTCATAAACAGTAACAAAGTTGAAGCCTTTGCACAGCGAGTTTGCGTTTTGATTTGTTTCAGCACTGCTCCAGTAATAATTATATGGCTGAGTGCCACCACTACCATTCACTTTAGCTTCCGCATCACAGTTCGGACTTCCTGGACATTTCGTAAGGGTAGGATTTACAATATCCGCATTGAGAAGCGATGGCTCTGTAACTGAGAATGTATCGACTACCTTACACAGATAATTTGGTGAATTAACATTGACATCCTGAACAGTAACAATGTAAGCAGTATCACATAAATTACTAATGTCCTGACTTGTAGCGCCAGTGCTCCAGAGATAGTCATAACCATTAATACCGGCAGTTCCATTCAATATGGAGAGGTCTATAGCTCCATCACATACATCTTTACAGGTGGCATTAGAAATAGAAACTGAAGTTTGAAAGTTTGGTGGAATAATGTTTACAACAGTGGTATCAAAAATGGTATCGCAAAACCTTGTTGCTCTCACCACATATTGTGTGGTATCAACCGGAAAAGCCCTTGGATTAGGCACATTATTAGCAGACAAACCAACTGAGGGCGTCCAGATATAGAGCGCTGGTGTGTCTCCTGCGACTAAATGCACAGTGTCGTCTTTACAGACACCTATCTCTTCAGCTACTGGCACAAAAAGATCTTCTAGCGTTGCAGGAAGGCAAAAGGATTGAACATTTACGCTGCCGCTAGTAGTTCCAAAAATTGCCCAATGCACTTCATCATCCCCATCAAAAATATCGTTGATTATGTCACCAGTGTATGAAAGCCGCTCACTACAGTCAAAGAAAACCTTCAATGTTTGGATGGTAGGGTCCCATTGAATCTCAAATGTGTGATTGTTGCCATCTTCCACATTGACATTCACCGCTGATGCTTGCACTGGTCCTGCCAAGTCTTTGTTGCTTCCATGGTTGTTATTACCATCCCTAAATATACCGACATGATCTGCGGCTATATCTCCTTTAGCCGCATCTTCCTTAGTATCAAGCTCTACACCCAAACTATTGGTATCCAGCCCAGGGCCATTAAAACCTATGTTGCTGCCAGCGTTGCCAATTAATGGAGCCTGAAAAGTATCTCGAAGCACGAACATCATCCCATCTCCACCATTGTTGTTCGTTCCCAGGTTAACTCTGAATTTAATTGAGAATTCATTATTCAATGATATACTCGCATTGCGATAGACATAACCTTTATTTCCGATAGTTGCTGGAGTCAATTGGTAGCAATCGCCACCTTGAGAAGAAGCATTGCCTCCAAAGGTGAATTGTCCAAAACCAACGTAGGGCAAAACGGTTATCAGAATTATAATCACCGAAAACGGTACAAATGCCTTATTAAATGCTGCGGTTTGTCTTTGCATTACCAATAATCGAAGTTAACAAATCAATGCTCTGCATTGAGACGAGAATTAAACAAAAGGTTGGTGAGTTTTTTCATATATTTTAGCCAATAATTGATGCGGATAGATAAATACTTATGGGCGGTGCGCCTGTCTAAGACGAGAACTTCTGCCTCTAGGTTATGCAAGTCGGGTAAGGTAAAGATGAATGGCGAAGAGGTGAAACCATCCAAGGAGCTCACTATTGGTTGTGTAATTCAAGTCTGTGTGAAACCTTATTGGAGAGCTTATCGAGTCATTGATTTTCCAAAATCACGTGTTGGGGCAAAGCTTGTGGCTGATTATCTCAAAGAGACCACAGATGAGTCGACATTGGAGAAAATAGCACAGCTTGCTCTCGAAAACAGAACCAACCGAGCCATGGGTGCCATTGGTCGGCCCACTAAGAAAAATCGCAGACTTCTAGATAAATTAAGGGACAACACTTAATTAGAAAACCTGACCTTCGCGACAGGAGATGAGGCGGCTATTGTTTACGGTTACCAATGATTTGACGTATGACCAACGCATGCAGCGGATATGTTCATCACTAGCTGCTGAAGGATA
>Ga0222718_10004325_pt1 | contig 11855 bp, 13 predicted proteins | sample C33_27DmetaG_FD_165045 | JGI IMG/M metagenome (GOLD analysis project Ga0222718, IMG submission 165045) | Estuarine water microbial communities from San Francisco Bay, California, United States - C33_27D | ecosystem: Environmental > Aquatic > Marine > Unclassified | place: USA: California... | reverse complement strand
TAATAACCGCCTCTACATAGAGAACAGCAACTCCACCACCCCACTTATCTACGGGGAGTTCGATAATGACATCCTTAGAGTAAACGGTACGCTGCAAGTCAACGACCCGTCGTCTACAGGGTACTCATTCCCTACAGCTACTGGAACGCTTGGTCAGGTACTCGAAGTAGATGCTAGCGGTGACCTCGTGTTTGCCACACCATCTGGTGGAGGGTCAAGCTCTCAAATAATTTCACACACAGGCGGTAGACTTCAGGTTACTACGGGTACGGATAATGCGGCTACTGGAATTAGCCTTTTTGGAAACCAAGGGGTTATGCATGACGAGATATTTGCTGGATTAACTGTTGGATCAAATTTACCAGCTTCTGGCATCGGAACCCCTGGAACAACTACTGTGTCAAATATGTTTAACAGTACTGTTCCCGCAACTTTTCAGTATGCTGGAGCGGCTGGAACAGCAAGGTTTGTCTTGTCTTTTAAGAATGCTTTTTTTAACGATGGGTACAACACTGGGACTTTACCAACATTCAGGTTTTTCCTTCTTCGGTTAGACTCTACTGGAAAGACAGCTATTGCTAACGGTACTGTCCCTACAAGTTACACTGGAGAGCTAGTCGCCTCGGCAACCTGGACTCCAGCAAACACATCTCAATGGTGGAACGCAGGGAGTGTTGTTGAATCATCAAATGGGGTTTCAATCGCTGAAGATGATTTGCTTGTTGCTTGCTGTCTTTGCGATGCTACGGTTTCATCAACTCAATACCTTTATATTAACTCATTTAAAATATTCGTAGACTAATGTCACACTTACCAGACGATATCCCAAAGTTCGATTGGGTAGAAGAAGATATTCATAACATTTTAAACTTGATTCCAGGCGAGAACGCCACTCAAGAAGAGGTAATTGCTTCTTTAAAACAAGTCATAGGTATATTGTACCAGCTAATAGCTGATAAATGGGGGGTAAATATTGATTGATTATATTTGCACTAAACTTTTTAATTATGGCATTTGCATTTGAATCTAAGTCCTGGAGTTTCACAGGCACAAAGGAGTTTGAGAACGGTGGCTTCACACTGCTCAACCCAACAGTTTCCGTACTCTCAGTATCAGTACAGGAAAGCAACGTATACATCGCGTTAAAAGCGGTGGAGAACGGTGGTGTTTACATGCACAACCTCAACATCCAGTACAACAACGCTGGTGGTGAGACCAACCTCGACACGATCGTAGACGCAGCTGTTGCTGCTGCTCTCCCAGACTTTACACTCGACGCATAAGACTTCTCAGTGTTACAGAAGAGGCCCCTCGTGGGCCTTTTTTTGTTTTTATTATCTTTGTTTTATGGCTGAAGATGTAAAGAAAAAACTCAAGCGGTTTGGACTCTCTGGGCTGAACAAGCCTAAGCGATCAACCAGCGGAGGAAAGTCACACGTTGTTGCTGTTCGTTGTGATGGCAAGATTAAGATTATCCGCTTCGGTCAGGCTGGTGTAAAGACCAATCAGACTGCTGGACAGCGCAAAGCATTTAAGAGTCGTCATGCTAAGAATATAGCTAAAGGGAAGTGCAGCGCAGCGTATTGGGCAGACAAAGTAAAGTGGAGCCCAAGCAAGACCAAATCACCTAGCAAAAAGTGGGTTAAAGGATCATGAATACAATAAAGAAGAATAAAGGGGGGAAGTTAAATGTTAGCAGCAATAAGAAATCTGTTGACCCACCTGCTGGTTACCATTGGATGGTTGATCGGGGCAGATATTTCCTTATGGAGGGAGATTACAAACCACATCCAAACGCTGTCAAGAAGGCTGATTTTAAGCTTGTTAGCCATGAAAGTTAAGAAAAAAAAATGCGACTGTGGGTGCGATAAGCTTAAAGAGGGGGGTAAAGTAAAAGACGCCTGCTACACTAAAGTAAAAAGTAGATACAAGGTATGGCCCTCTGCTTACGCTTCTGGGGCTTTAGCAAAGTGCAGAAAGGTTGGTGCAAAAAACTGGGGGAATGGCGGTAAGAAAGACTAAGGCAGGGCTTAACCTTAAAAGATGGTTTAAAGAGAAATGGCAAACACAATCTGGTGAAAAAGACACTGGAGGGGAGAGAAAGACATTTAGGCCCACCGTGAGGGTTTCTTCAGAGACGCCTACTACGTGGAGTGAGCTTACCCCATCGGAAAAAGCAAGAGCCGCTAAGGAGAAAAAAGAAAAGGGTAAGGTGAGCAAGTTCAAGCTCAAGAAAAAGCCTAAAAAATAATTGTTATATTTGCATTTATATAACTAACAATAATGGCTACAACAACCGCATCATTAACTCTTTCTAGTGGAGACCTCACTGGTGACGCCCTGGCCCTGACCACAACAGCTACCTTGACAAAGGCTGGTGTGACTACAGGTTTGGATCAAACCACTGGTGTTGCTAGAAAGTTCTTCGCTACAGCACAAACAGCTTTTAACCTCATCACCGCTGCTGATTACACCGCTGATAAGGCCCATAAAGTTTACATTAAGAACACCAGCACAACCGCCGCCGAGTATGTGACTATTGAGATCGGAGCAACAAACCTTTCTTTGGGTCGCTTGTACGCTGGCGATTGGGCTCTGCTTCCTTGGGACGCAAATAACGATATTGACATTGATACCAGTGCTGTCAACATGACTGTTGAGTACATGGTAATCTTCGAAGCATAATGGCTACAGTAAGAGCGTCGTTAACACTGACGAGTGCTGATGTAATGAGCAGCGCTCTGAATCTATCTACTGGTATCAACCTTACGGCTGATTCTGGCAGCATGATTCGAGCTAAGGTGGCTCAAACCGCTGTTAATGCTAATGCGCTTGTAGTTTACAAAGCGGACGATAAGTTGACGTCTGCTTACCTCTATGTTCAGAACCTGGACTCAGAGAAAGAGAACTTCGTATACATCTATCAAGACACAGACAATGATGACTTGGTAGCCAAGATTGGGGGCGGAGAATTTGCTTTTATTCCTGTTGCGGTGAATAAAACTTTTAAGTGCTACGCCACTAAAGTAGACACTATGGTTGAGTATGGGGTATTCGGATTGGATAGCTCAGCTGTGACCCTAGCATAAAATAAAATAATTTAATTCAAATGGAAGATAATTTCGAGGGACTCGGTAAAATCGAAACCTTTGATTCACCAGAAGCTCTAGCTGCTTCTATGGATCAGGGTGTAGAAACCGAAAGCCAGCCTGTAGAGCAGGCACCACAAACAGAACAGGCCGCCCCCACCATCCAGGAAACAGTAGCTCCAGCTGCTGAGGGACAGCCTACGGAACAAGCAGAACAAGCAGTCGCTGAGCCACAGCAAGAGATCGCTGAGCCAGTGTACTCACAACAAGAGCCTTCTTCAGAGGAAATTGAGGCTGCCGTGATCGACTTCTTAAGCCAACGCGCAGGAAGAGAGATCACCAGCATTGATGATTTTTTAGGGGCTCAACAGTCTGAGGCGCCAGCCTTGGACGAAAGAATCAGCGCTATTGCAAAGTTCGTAGAAGATACGGGCCGCGCACCAGAGGATTGGTTCAGGTATCAGTCATTGAATCCTGAGGGAATGGATGACATGACGGCCATTCAAATTGATATGGCAAATAACTACCCAAACCTTTCCTATGAAGAGCTGAACCTTTTGATTGGAAGTAAGTACAAGTTGGATCCCGACGTTCACACGGACGAAGAGATCAGACTTTCTCAGCTCCAATTAAAAATTGATGGCGGTAAAGCCAAGGCTGAAATCAACAGGATTAGAGATAGCTACTCTGCCCCAGAGGTTCAGCAGGCGGAATCGCAAGATTTTATAGATGACAATTGGATTTCTCAAATGTCTTCTGAAGTCGATGCGCTTGAAGGTCTAGAGTTTGACCTCATGGACGGAAAGACTTTGGAGTTTGGACTTGACGAGGGATACAAGAATCAGCTTAAATCAAAAAACACTCGTCTTAATGAGTTCTTTAATGAATTTGTAGACGATCAGGGGAACTGGGATTTCGATAGGCTGTCATCGCATCAAGCGGTGGTAGACAATATTGATAAGATCGTAAAGGCTGCGTACACTCGCGGACTTGGTGATGGTCAAAAGAATCTACTAAATACAGCGGCTAACGTGTCCACAAACACCCCTAAACAAAACACGACAAGGACTCAGGACACTACGCTCTCTGATCAATTAAAACAAGCCTTTGGTCAGCAGGGTGGTTTTGGGTTCATTTAAAAACTTTTAAAACTTAGAAAATATGGCTGCTACAGGACAAGCCTTTGGATCTGGGAGTAATCAATTCCCAGGATTGAAAGCTACTCCAGATAAGTACACCTCTTTGGGTGACTTGTTGGAGTACAACAAACCAGATAATATGGATCTATACGTTAAGACGTATGGAGATCAAGGCATCACAGGATTCCTTGAGTTGACTGGTGCAAAGAAGAACGCTGGAACTTCTGATCAAATCCAGTACTGGGAGGAGGGCAGATTGCATAATAGCTTTATTGCTACTCTCCCTATTGGTAGTACTGCTTATACATCAGTTACATTAACTGTTCCTTCTGGTAAAGGACCAAGACTGAATGACGTTTTGTATGATCAAGTAAGTGGTGAGCGTCTTTTGGTTGATGAGGTTGTAACAGAGGGAGGAACTACCGTTAGTGTAAGAGCTATGGGTGGCACAGGAACTTTTGCTGCGACTAATGGAGGCCGATTCTCCGTGATCGGTAATATCTCCGCTCAGGGAGGTTCTCAGCCTACTCAGTTCTATCAAACTGACATCACTAAGAGAGACCAAACCTTTGTTATTGCTAGAGAAACATTCCATGTTAATGGTTCTCAGGCTACCAACATTGGATGGATCAATACTGGTAATGGTGATTACAGATGGTACGTGAAGGGCGAGATGGATACTCGTAAGAGATTCATGGATCAGCGCGAAATGTTGATGATTTTGGGTGAGCAAACAGCTGCGGCGATCACCTCAGCGGATAATGATGGAATCGTGGGCACTGAGGGTTACTTCTCTGCTCTTGAGAATAGAGGTATTATTTCTGACGCTTTCGGCAGCGTGACAGACTTCTCTGAAATCGATGACATCATTTTGGAATTGGATGCTCAAGGAGCTCCTTCTGAGTACGCTATGTACGTAAACAGAACCGTTTCTTTGAATGTTGACGATATGTTGGCGTCTGGAATCACTGGAGCTGGCTCAATCACTTCTGGATTGGCTTCTCAGTTTGGTGCATTCAATAACTCTCCAGAGATGGCTGTTAACCTTGGCTTTAAGTCATTCACTCGTGGCGGTTACACCTTCCACAAGCATGACTGGAAGCTCTTGAATGATCCAACCCTATTGGGTAGCAATGGCATTTATAAAGGAGCAATGGTTCCAATGACCACTGTTGCTGATGCTAGAACTGGTGAAAGAGCTCCATCATTGCAGATGTACTTCAAGGATGCTGGCGGATACTCTCGTGAGATGAATCACTGGGTTGAGGGTGGTGATGTGCTTGGATTCAGAACGAATGACCAGGACGTTGCTAAGTTCCACTACAGATCAGAATGCTGCTTGGTGACACGCGCTGCTAACCAGCACGTATTGCTCAAGTAATACACTACTAGGTAATTTGGCGGGGGCTTTGGCCCCTGCCTTCTTACCGTTTTTTTAATAATAAATTCTATTTAATTATGAGTAACACAGTTGCAAAAAAGGGTAGACCAAAAAGCAGTGGGATTAAAGTAAGCTCCCAGGTACCCTCAATGATTAAGGCCTCAAAAGAGATTAAACACTGGGTGGCCCCCAAGGGGGGAAATGTTTACCTACTGGGTCAAAAACAAGTCACAATCTTTGATGACAACACAGGTAAAGTAAGAGAGTTACGTTACTGTGCTGGTGAGAACTCTATCTGGAAGGATGAGCAATCACAGTACGCCACAAAGTCACCCATTGTGTTCAGAGATAAGAATCTCTTCGTGAACCCAAATCAACCAAACCTACAGGGTTTCTTGGAGGTTCATCCAGGAAACATGGCGAACGGTGGGAACCTGTTTTATATGGTTGATAATAGCGCTAAGATTGAGCAAACAGTTGACGATGAGTTCCTGGTTCATGATGCTATTACTTTACTGAGATCAAAAGATATTGATGAACTTATGGCGGTTGCTATTTCGTTCTCAATTGATACAGACAGACCAGTAAGTGAAATTAAGCATGATCTTCTCATTAAGGCTAAAGCATCCCCCCAGGGTTTTATTGATTCATTCGATAACCCTGTAGTTGCTATGAAGGCTAAGCTCAGACAGGCTGAGAAAATGCAAGTCATAAAGTTATCCGAGGATGCTATTCGATGGTATGACACCAATAAGGTTATCATTATAGTTCCTCCAGGCAAGGACCCTATGGACATTTTTGTCAGGTACTGCCTCACTGAAGGAGGGGCAGCAGTACTTGCCCAAATCGACAAAGAACTTGGTTAAGGAAAGGCCACCTTCGGGTGGCTTTTTTCTTTCGTATATTTGTGCATGACCCAAAAGTTCTTCTTATTTAAGCGAAATGACCCATCGACGAAGGGTGGCGCTGTGTTTTCTGATAACGGAAAGGGCATTAGTGCTATCACCTTACAGGCCAATAACCTGGCTTATATGGCTGCGGACAAGGGGTCTATAACGATGTACTTCAATGCTTCTGCTCCATTCGAGGAGAATAGCCTTACGCTTGCTGGTGAGTCATTTGAGAAAACAAGCATTAGGGTTACTTGTGAGATAGGGAGGGAGGTTGAGCTCATGGAGGCCATTATAGACTTCATGAACAGAGATAAGACAAAGAATGTGATGAAGTTTGACGCGATTGGCGGAACCAACACATTCTCTTCTATATCCCCATCTCCAACCATTGATACCAGGGTTCGAGCACGTCCAGTAGAGAGGGGTCTTACTGGAACTGATGGTATTGTTACTGGCCTTGATGCTGCCGCAGTGGTTAATAGCATTGATTTTCTTAAGACGAGCAATAAGCCATTTATTGATTTTGCTGGAGAGAATATTCCTGTGGCTGATAACGTTGCGATTAGTTCATTCTCAAATAGCGGAACATCGGGCTCTGATTACGATGCTACTGGAAGCTCAACCTCTGGGCACCCTAAGCCATTCTGTAAGGACCCTGATTCAGCCTGCTCACAGAAAACGGTGTGTTTTGACCTTACTGGATCCCTGAAGGTGGGCGTAGACCTTTCTAACTCTGGGGCTGCTTCACACATTGTTGGTAACGTTAACCTAGACTCGAATCTATCGAATGAGCCTAGCACGGCAATTCTTGTTCAGAGAGGAGGAACAACGATCAGCTTAGGTGAAGCCGCTTCTTTTACCGTGAGCACAGATGCCTCCTCTAACATAACGGACTTTAAGGTTGTGAATGGGGGCAGAGGAATTGAGGCTGGTGATGTTTTTTTAATTGGTTTTGAGGTCGATGGGTTAGTAACATACACCGTTCAGTCCAATGAGTTTAATTACGATTTTTATCACTCAACTATTGACTTTGTTACTGTCCCGACAAGCCCCGATGTCCCGTTCCCTCTAGCCGATTATGTGATATACGTCACATTTGTGGCCCCAGACGGTGCGCTCTTTAACCCGCTGTACTCTAATAATATTGGGGCAAATAGTCTTACCGAGACGTTCGTGAGCAATATGGGCCCTATGCCAGGATCCTCATTGGGGAATGAGTTTGAGATAAACCACGGGCAGCGCGTTGTAGCGCCCGATTTAAGCGTAGCTTATACTACTAGCGTACAGAGTCAGATATTCCCTTCTTTATCCCCTGGCTTTGAGTACAGGGTGGATTCTGGTGACGAATTGAGTAGCGAAAAGAATCTGTACACCTTCGTAATAAGAAGAGCTGCGAGCAGGGAGATATTCATATACTCCAGGGATGGTGAGCTGATCGGTAATAGAGGGCCAAATGAGAATGATGATGACACAAAGATTGAGCTCAGACAGTTTGGTATGGTCCTTCCGTTTAACGTTTCTAATCCTCAAATAAGGGTTGCTAGGTTTGGTATCGTTGAAAAAGACCTAGGCGATTTGCTTTGCAGAAATATAGCTGTTCAATTACAGAATCACTACACTACGACGCGCTCATAAGCCTGATTTTCTTTTTCGTATATTTGTGTCATGGTCAGTGTGATACAAGTATATAATGCACTTAAGGACTTAGTTAATAAGGAGCAGAAAGGGTTCATAACGCCACAGGTGTTTAATTCTTTTGCGCCTGTAGCTCAGATGAACATCTATAACGAGTTGTTTGCAGAGCTTGTAAACGCTAAGAGACTTTCAAGGCAAGGGTTTGATCCTGGTAGAGATAAGTCTGTCAGGAAGCAGCGCTTAGAGGATTTATCTTACTTCATAAGAACTAAGCTATTTGGGCCTGATGATATCGTTGCTTTTGGAACCGTTGGCACACTTCAATACACGGAAGGGGAGTTTCCCGCAGCATTTGATGAAGGCACATTTGTGCAGGTCACGGGGAATAATTTTATCACTACCCTCCCAACGGCAAGTGACTCATTTAAGTTGCCCTCTAATTTCTCAAAGTTGATATCCGTTTCTGTAACCAGCTTTGCAAATACAGATACACAATATTATTTTGATAGAACAAACTGCGAGATCATTTATAGCCCTGAGGATCTGGACAGAATTGTAATGAGCAACCTGTCCGCTCCTACTGAAATGTTCCCAGTGGCTTACTTATCTGCTAATAAGATTGAGTTATTCCCAGAGGGCATAGCAAATGAGGCTAGAATGACATACTACGCTAGACCATCGTCTTATGATTCGAATGGCAATGTGAATGACCTTCAGCCTTATTTCTCTTTTAATGAAGCCAATATAGACGGGACCACTATAACACTCCCAGATGTTGACTCAACTAGAGACTTTATGTTGCCCCCTCATTACTTGGGTGAGGTTGTCATGGAGATGGGTAAGCTCATAGGCGTTAGGTTAAGGGACCCTAGTGTATCTGCATTTACAACACAAGAAGAAGCATCTGAATAATGGCACAGCATAAAGTAAAACTTAGTCAGGTAATTAGGGATTTTATCATTACTCTTGATGATGATGATTACGCCAGCAATGCTTCTGACTCGGCGATAAGGAACTTTGCGCTCAGGGGAATAAGGGATATGGGCTTTGATTTTGGCAGCAAAATAAAGTCACTTAAGCTCAAGATTCAAGCAAACAATACTGTACCCCTCCCAGTTGATTTTGCGGGTCTGGTAAAGATTGGCATTGTGGATGATAACGGATACGTTAGAGTTTTTGGTGAGAATAAATCCATTAATTACTCCAGGGAGTACACGAATGACGCTGTTCCAAATACATACAATCAGTACAACATAAAAGATTTCTCACCAACAGACATTACTGATAAAAGCCCGTTAGGTGACAGTCAGTATTTTGATGGTTATCATAAGATCATAAACAACCTTAACGCAAATACCATATCTGCAAAGGGGGATACTCAGGACCCGATTGGTGACTTCCCATATGTTTTTCATAACTACACATACCAGGGTGGAGTAGGCAATCTATATGGTATTGGTGGTGGGCATATGTCTGGTGAGTACAGGCTTAATCTTGACGAGAATAGGATTGAGATTGAAACCGCCAGCGGTAGATCCGAGGTAGTTATAGAGTATGTGGCTGACGAGGCTAGATCCGTGGACCCAGAGATACACGTTTACGCAGAAGAGGCGCTTAGATGCTACATATACTACAAGATAATTGAGCGTAAGGCTTCTGTCCCTGCAAACGAAAAGGCCAGAGCCAGACAGGAGTACTATAACGAGAGAAGAAAAGCAAGCGCTCGATTTGCTAGCTTCTCAAAGGATGAGGCACTACAAGTGATTAGAAAGAACTATCAATTAGCTCCTAAGTACTAATGCCGATAGATAAGATAACACCTAGACAGCTTGACGCAGACTCTGATGGAAAGCTGATTAGCAAGACCTCTATGCTTGACGCTCTCAACCTGTACATGGGTGAGGACGATAATGGTAATAAAGGTGTTTTAAAGAACATAAAAGGGAATACTTCAATCGCGACATCGGTTGATTTCCCTTCAAACCATAGGGTTATTGGTAGCGCAACTGATGTTAGGACTGGCATATGCTATTTGTTTGTGTTTTCTGAAGACCCATCTTATCATAGTATTTGGGCTTATGATCCAGAGGGTAAGTTGGCCAACGATGGGGTTGAGATTATTACACTCATATACAGAAGTAAACAATTTAATTTTGATTCCCAGGGGTTTGTTAAGGGTGATGTAGTTCATATCAATAACCAAACCTTTACCGATAGGGGTCCAGAGTTTGAAAAGGATGCCGTTCTTTACTTCACTGATAACAGGAACGAACCTAGAAAGCTTAATGTTTACAGAGCGTACCAGGCTGAAAATAATTTTCAGATACATGGAGATGATATTTACGCTGAGGCTGATTTCATTACCGCGTGTCCTAAAACCCCATTAGACCCAATTACTTTTGAGTTCACTAGGGATGAGGATAGATCTGTAAGTAACTTCAGGTCTGAACCTGGGTTTCAGTTTGCTTACCAGAATGTATATTCTGATGGGGTTGATTCGGCTATTTCTTGCTACTCAGACATAGCCTTCCCGCCAACCATAATTAATCAGGGCGCTAACGATGTGGATCACTCTTTATTTAATAAGTGTATTCTAACAATTCCAGCTCAGGGCCCTGAGATATCTAAGATTAAAATTATTGCGAGGAGAGGGAACTCAAATGATTTCTTTGTTATTGATGAGGTTGAATCAATCGCAAATGAACCAACCATTTATGAGTTCTTCAATGACAGAGTAACGAGGGGAGTTTCAAGCAATGAATCCAAAAAGCAATTCGATAATCTACCAAGAAGGGCTAAGGCTCAGGCCGTTTCCTCTAATAGGTTGATGTATGGGAATTATATCGACGGGTATGATAATGTTCAAACAACATGCACCGCCACCATACAGTACGCTGATAGACCCAATGATTTCATTGATCTTAATATTGGTTTTAAGCCAGCCATTACCAGGAACGAAAACTTTTTTAATAAGTCCACTGGTTTTCAGTTAGATTTCACTGAGGTACAGGACTCATTTTCAGCTGGAGACACCATTAACTTCTCAATAACAATTGCCCCAGAAAAGAACTGGCATCTTTATTATTATGAGGGGAACTCCTACCATGGCACTAAATTCCTTGGGGCTCTGGAGCAGGTTGCTCCAGATGCCGCATATGATGGAGTGAACTTAAACCCAGATGTTTATCAAACCGATACCGCCACAGGCGCTTCGTTTAGAGCAAATAATGATGACCCTGTTTTTGGTTCGGGGGACGGAATTCAGGGGGCCATTGGTTCTACTTTAAAGTGGAAAACCGTCGCGGGGAATTTCGCTGACGATGAAGTAAATTGTAATTTTGGGACTAGCGCTGGTAACCCGCTAATACTGAAGGGCGCCCCAATAACATTTGTTGCTAGCTTTGAGGTAGTTGAGGATTTTTCCCAAGGCGGAAGGGAGCTTGTGAGGGATGCAATTACCGCAATAATAGCCTACAAGTGGCAGGACGCACTTGAATCTAATCCCTCCCTTAATAACACTGCGTTAAATGATGCTCAGCTTCAAAACAACGTGTTGGATTCGCTTGGGGTTGAAATCCTTCAAAGAAAACATAGCTCAGAGGTTAACATTGATCTTAAGCTAAAGAACAAGCAATTAATAAAGCAGGCAAGAATAAACGAACCTGATGATGATACTGATCCATTAGCTAGCTTGATAGTTGCGGTTAAGAAAGAGGGG
>Ga0222718_10004324_pt1 | contig 11857 bp, 15 predicted proteins | sample C33_27DmetaG_FD_165045 | JGI IMG/M metagenome (GOLD analysis project Ga0222718, IMG submission 165045) | Estuarine water microbial communities from San Francisco Bay, California, United States - C33_27D | ecosystem: Environmental > Aquatic > Marine > Unclassified | place: USA: California... | reverse complement strand
AAATGGTTTACTGTTGATTATCGTTATGCAGAAAAGATGTTGAAAGAAGTCAAGAAAAATTATAAAAAGTGGCTTGAATTAGCAAAACGTCAAAGATATTATGCAATTACCAATTTTAGCAAAAAAGCGGTAAGCAAACGATATGACGAATTAATAGAAATTATCGATAAAGGAACAGAGTCAATTCCAATGCAACACGACTTGAAACTTCCTAAATTGAACTTACCTAAACTTCAAAAAGTATGAAACTAAGTTACGCAATACCAGTCTGTAATGAGATTGATGAAATCAAACGATTACTCACATTCTTAATCGAAAACAAAAGAGATGAAGATGAAATTGTAATAGTATATGATTCAGTAAACGGTACCAAAGAAGTTAGAGAATACCTTGTTTCAGTAGACCCAGGAACATCATATCAACCATTACAAGATTATCCTGTTAGATGGTATTCATATGATTTTGACGGGGATTTTGGAAAAATGAAGAATTGGCTTACTGATATGTGTACAGGCGATTACATTTTTCAGATCGATGCAGATGAGATGGTAGATGAATACGTTATTCGCTTATTACCTCAAGTTTTAGAACATAACGAAGTCGACGTAATAATGGTTCCCCGAATCAATACTGTTGAAGGATTGACACCTCAACACGTGTCAAAATGGGGCTGGCGAGTAGATGCTAATGGATGGGTAAATTTTCCGGACTATCAATGGCGTATTTATCGCAATACAGAATCGATTCGATGGAAGAATCGAGTGCATGAAACGTTAGATGGATATAAGACATTGAGCCATTTGCCAAGAAACCCAGAATGGTGTTTAAATCATCACAAAACAATTGATAGACAAGAACGACAAAATAAATTATACGATACATTATGAAAAAAATATTAGTCACAGGCGGTGCTGGTTTCATTGGTTGTAACTTAGTGAATAGATTAGTATCAGAAGGTGCTGAGGTTTATGTAGTAGACAATTTTAGCACAGGACTCAAAGAGAATGAAATCAAAGGCGCTACCTATAAGCACGGTGATATCAGAAACATTACAAATTATAAATTCATTGAAGAAGGTATTGATGTAGTATATCATTTAGCAGCACTCGCCAGAATCCAACCTAGTTTTCTTGAACCTATTGAGTATTTTGAAACTAATGCAACAGGAACCATGAAGCTAGCAAAATGGTGCGCAGAGAACAACATACCAATTGTATATGCAGGCTCTAGCTCACACCACTCAGGTAAATTCAAGAACCCATATACATTCAGTAAAGATGTAGCGGAGGAGATATTGAGTCTATTCCAAAAGCACTATGGATTGAAATTTACCACGACCCGATTCTACAACGTATATGGCCCGCATCATTTGAAAGAGGGTGGATATTGTACGGTGATTGGAAAATGGGAAAATGCAATTGAAAACGGAGAGCCAATTACAGTTTATGGCGATGGAACGAAAACTAGAGATTTCACCCACGTTGATGATATCGTAGATGCTTTAATTCGCATTGTAGACCAGAATGTATGGAATACTATTTTTGAATTGGGCAGAGGACAAGCCTACTCAATCAAAGAAGTAGCTGAAATGTTTAACCCTGTCACAGGAATCATATACAAAGACGATAAACCAGGGGAGGCTCTAAACACTTTATGTGATACTAGTTATGCTAAAACAATGTTGGGATGGAACCCAACCAAGAATTTGAAGGATTATATCAATCAATGGAAAAGTCAAAAATAATCATATATGTAAGCAGTCGCAACAACTACGACATGGTAGAAGGTGCAGTGCTTAAGAATATTCCTTTAGATGGATATGAGTTTGTAAATGTAGATGATGAGTCTGAACTTGAAGAACAAGCCAAAGGCAAAGAACAAGCAGAAAGATTAGGATTTACTTATTTACAGAACAACGGCAGAGGTGTACAATATGCTACACAGACTGTTGTAGATTGGGTTCGAGAGAATAGACCAGAATGCAAATGGTTAGTTTGTTTCCAACATGATATCTGGCCAATGCAGAAGGATTTCTTTGATAGAATGAATGCCCACGTATCCGACCCTAAATTCAACAACGTTGGGTTGATAGGATTTAATGTGTTGGACCGAGGAGGATATACAGGAAAAGCTCTTAGTCGATACGAGTCCGGAGATTCAAATGTCAAAGGGATGATCGGAATGGCACATCTATCAATTAGAAGTAACAGTGCTAGATGGATTTGCCCAATACGGCAACCAAAACTAATCAACCACGAAGGATTTGATACGCTATTCCAGGTAGAATTTCCAATGTGGGCAGCTATCGGTATTAACGTGAATCAATGGACTAATCATATACAACCAACTGAGGACTACCAATTCCATCTGTGGCTACCAGATATCGCAATGCAATTCAATTACAAGAATTTACCAAGTGTGATTCTACCAGATTTATATTGTTTGAACGACCAACAAGAAAAAGCTAAATTTGGAATCAATCCTAATTCAGCTCAAGGAGCTATGAAAGGAAACAGCAGACACTTTGGTGAATACGGACAGCATTTGATAAACTGGTACAAGCGTTGGGGTTGGGACTATGAAAATACAACTACATTTGACCAAGTGAAATCACATTATGAGAACACATTGATCAGAAAATATTTTGATCATAACATAAACGAAGGACCATTGAAACCATGGTAAAGAGATTTGTACATATAGTAGGTACACGACCTAACTTCATCAAGGCAGCGCCAGTGATTCACGAGATGAATAAGACAGGTTGGGAGAATGAAATCATCCATACAGGCCAACACTATGATGCTGTGATGTCAGATGTCTTCTTTGCAGAATTGAATCTACCGAAACCAAACCACTTCTTAGGGACAACAGCTGTTCCTGAAATGATTGAGAAGATTGGCAATATTTTAGTCGCTAGCAAATGGTCCGCGGTCATATTATATGGAGATGTCCATAGTAGTTTAGCGGGTTGTATTGCTGCAATGAATTTGGATATCCCAATCATCCACGTTGAATCTGGTTTGAGAAGCGGAGACAAAACAATGCCCGAGGAACGAAATAGAGTGGTGATAGACCACATGGCCAAATACAGGTTCTGTACGGAGACAGCAGGTCTCAAGAATCTGATATCTGAAGGGTTGACCGAGAACAATTATTTGGTTGGCAACACGGCTCTGGATTCACTACGGTTACATGAGCCCAAGGTACTTCCAGTAAGCCCATACATCCTATTGACACTACATCGGCCATTTAATGTAGATGACCCAGAAAGGTTGAACAAGATATTACGAAAATTAGATGCCACGGAAGAACCAATCATATTCCCAGTACATCCTAGGACAAAGCAGTACATCAAAGGCGAGTACAAAAACATAGAATTCATTGACCCTGTTGGGTATGTTGAATTCTTAGGGTTGATAGCAAGGTCACATTTCGTTATCACTGATTCAGGTGGTATTCAGTGTGAAGCTTGTACAATTCAAAGGCCTATATTCACATTGCGCCCACATACTGAGCACCAGATGACCATTGATATTGGAGCAAATAAGCTTATCACGATTGATGATATCACCTCGGAGTTCTTTATGGATTGGATTATGAACAAATGGAAACCAGCTGACGGTGTGATTGAATGGGACGGCAAAGCAGCAGTGCAATTAGTTGAAAAATTAAAGGAATTACTATGAAAATTTTAGTTACGGGGGCAGCAGGACTAATAGGAAGTCATACAACAGATTTATTACTTGACGCAGGGCATATAGTTGATGGAATCGACGACTTATCATATGGTACATTAGAAAACTTGTCAAATGCTATAAAAAATAAAAATTTTAAATTCATACATGACAAAGTAGAAAATATTGAAAACTATAAAACAAAATATGATGTTATATATCATTTTGCATCATTGAAAAAAGCATGGGATGGTAGTGTATTGTCTGCAGATATATTAGACACAAATTATCATATGACCAAGATCTTGGTTGATCGTTGTTTGAGACACAAAACTAAGTTTATATTCGCATCTACTAGTGACATATACGGTAATTCAAAAACATTTTGCGAAGATGATGACATAACAATGGGTGCTCCTACAAATATTCGATATTCATATGCATTATCAAAATGGTATAGTGAACAACACATACTAAATACCTTTCAACAACAAGGACTAGAATGCACTGTGATACGTATCTTCGGATGTGCTTCAAAACGTTCTTCAAAAACATGGAGTGGAGGCCATGTACCATTATTTGCAAAATTAGCATCGCAAGGACAAGACATAGTAATACACGGCGATGGAATGCAAACGAGATCAATTTCCCACGCTAATGATATTGCTACAGGATTTGTTTCAATATTGAACCATCCAAAAGAAACAAATGGCGAAATTATTAATTTAGGTACTAATGAGCAAACTACCGTAAAATACATTGCAGAATTTGTTAATTCATATTTCAGAAAAAAATCAAAAATAATATATGTGCCTGCAGAAAAAGTATTTGGTAACTATCAGGAAATATTAGTTAGATTTGCAAATATTGATAAAGCTAAAAAAATATTGAATTACACAATTAAAAACAGTACAAATTCAGTAGTTCAAGAAATTTGTTTAGATTTAAAATTTAAAAAATGAAAATAGCAGTAATAACACCAATTGGTCATTTAAATGGAGTATTAGATCTTCTGCATACAAAAGGAGAGGTAGTTCTTCATGAAACTGCATCAAAAGAGCAAGTTCGAAATTTATTAATTAATGATAATATCGATACTATACTTTGTAACCCGAATCAACAAACATATAAAATTGATGAAGAGTTATTGCAAGGAACGTCTGTTAAATTAATTAATACGTGTTCAACTGGTATGAATCATATAGATGTAGAATATTGTAACGATAATGATATCAAAATATTCTCGTTAACAAAAGATTATGATTTAATTAAACAGCTTCCATCAACATCTGAATTAGCATTTGGATTAATGATGTCATTGATACGAAATATACCACAAAGCAAACAACATGTTTCTGAATATAATTGGGACTATACAAAGTTTGTAGGTCGTGAAGTTAAATCATTAACAATTGGTATCATTGGATATGGTAGGCTTGGAAAAATGATGCATGATTATTGTAAAGCATTCGGAGCTGATGTAAAAGTATATGATCCGTATATACGAGAAGATATGGATGATGAATTTTTACTCAATACTTATTGCGAATTGCCAATTATGTTCGAACAATGTGATGTTATATCATTACATGTACATGTAACGCCAGAAACGACTTACATGATTAATAAAAAATTACTTGGATATAGTAAAAAATCTCTATATATTATTAATACCAGTAGGGGAGAAATAGTTAATGAACAAGATATTATAGAAGCATTGGAAAATAAGGTTATATCGGGATATGGTGCAGATGTAGTTGAAAATGAATTTGACAATCTAAAAGCATCTCCTATTATACAAGCAATGAATCGAGGAGAAAACATAATAGTTACACCACATACTGGTGGAATGACGATTGAAGGTCAAACTAGAGCATATAAATGGGCAGTAAATAAATTATGAATCAATGAAAAATCATCCGTTATGGATTGATAAAACTCAAAGAACTAATTTTTCATCGAAACAAACAGGAATATGAAAATATTAACAATTATACCAGCAAAAACAGATTCAACAAGATTACCTAAAAAAAATATACAAAAAATTAAAGGTAAAACATTAGTTGAATATTCAATTGATTATGCTAAACAAAGTAAATACAATCCTGAAATTATAATTTCATCAGAGAGCGATGACGTATTAAAAATAGCATTAGATAACGAAGTAGAGTTTACAGAACGCCCTGCTCATTTACTTAAGGATGCAGAGGTAACCGACGTATATATTGACATATTAAAAAATACCACAACTAAATATGATCTAATAGTTTGTTTACAACCTGATCATCCAGACAGAGAACATACTTTTGATTATTGTGTAGATTATATGATAGATAATAACTATGACGATTTGATTACAATTGAACCATCATTTAAACGGAGCGGATCTGTTAGAATTTTTAAATATGATCATTTACTAAACAGTAATGTTTCAAAAAGAATAGGATGTATAAAAGATGATGCAACCGATATACATTACCAACAAGATTTAGAACGAGCAAAAAAACGACTATGAATATTATAGCAGAAATAGGCTGGAACCATATGGGAGATATGGCATTAGCAAAACAAATGATTAATGAAGCGGCAGCAAATGGAGCTACCCACGCTAAGTTTCAAACATGGTCAGTAAAGCGACTTAAGAATGGATCTTGGGATAATGATGGGAGAAGGCAAATTTATGAAAAAGCTGAATTGTCTTGGGCGCAACATATAGAACTTCGTGATTATTGTGAGGAACATAATATTCAATTTATGTCATCAGTATTTTCATTAGCAGATGTAGAGTTATATAGTGAGATAACAACAAAATGTGTAAAGATTCCTTCTTTTGAATCTAGAAATTATCCACTTATTAAAAAATGTATGGAACTGTTTGATAAAGTATATATATCAGTTGGAACTACTACATGGGACGAAGTAAAAGAATTAGCTCGCGTTGTTGATATTAATAAAACGTGCGTAATGCATTGTGTTTCTACATATCCATTAGATCCTAAAAATGCAAACATTTTAAAAATAGATGAATTGAATAAATTGTTTAAATGGGTTGGATATTCAGATCATATGCAAGGAGTTGAATCTGCAAAAGTTGCATTGGAATTTGGAGTTCATGCAATTGAAAAACATTTTACAATAGATAATGAACTACCAGGAAGAGATAATAAATTTGCAATACTTCCTATAGAATTAAACGACTTATCTAAATACTTAAAATTAAGACGTGATATGATGATCTGGAGAGGATCAGATTATCAAGAGTCTGAGTCAGATTCGAGATTAAATTATACAGGAAGATTTGATGGATAATATTAGTATAATTATACGAAACCGAAACGAATCCGAATTCATAGGATTTGCATTACAATCATGTTTAGATTATTTTAATAACCCGGAGATAATCATAGTAGATAATAATTCTACAGATGACTCATTAGAAATTGTAAATTTATTTATAGACCGGGCTAACATAAAAATAGTTGAAATCACTGATTATACACCAGGTAAGTCAATTAATTTAGGAGTTCAGAATGCTTCGCGCGATATTGTATTAGTTTTATCAGCACATTCGCAAATTACTCAAGTTAATTTAGAAAGAGTACAAGAAATTCTTACTCACCATAAAGCAGTAATGGGCCAACAGAATCCAATATATCGAGGCAAAAAGATTTCAAAACGATATATATGGAGTCATTTTATAGACGAACCATGTGTTAACATGTACTCAGATATAGAAAATCGACAATTTTTACACAATGCATTTTGTTTTTATAAACGAGAAGATTTACTAGAAAATCCAATGCCAGAACAATATCCTGGAAAAGAAGATAGATTCTGGGCTATAGACATAGTAAATCGAGGTTATACATATTGGTATTCTCCGGTGTTTAAATGTAATCATTTTTATACTAGAAATGGAGCTACGTGGAAAGGTATAGGATAATGAAACAACGTATTTTACTATTGTTTACTAATCATCGTGTTGCAGAAAAACTATGGCCGATTATACCTGTGTTATCTAAAAACTATGTTATTGATTTGTTTTTAATTGGGTTATTCAGTAACGAGACGCCATGGGTGGGTGATATAGATGAACGTCAATTAAAGCTAAACCAATATAAAGATTACATTGATAACATAATACAAGGTCCGGGGGTTCGGTATCATGGCGATCGGGTAAAACAAAGTCTTTGTAATTATGTAGATATAACTAAATATGCATTTGTAATATATGATGACAACAGAAAGAAACCAGAATATGATATTCCAGCATTTTATCAGTACTGTAAACAAAACAATGTCACAGTAATTGGCAATTCGCATGGAAATGAAAATTCGCTACATAATGAAATTGGAACAGCGTATGACTATCGAATGGATTTTCATAACGGAGGAATTCCAGCTAATGATACATTAAAACATGTAAAACGTAATAACAAACATATATTAGTTATAACTAACTTTTTGTCAAATCGTAATTCTATCTTTCCGATTAATTTTGATAAATCATTTATACAACAAACAGGTTTATTAGAATTACAGGAAAAGTTTCAATGTCCTATAAAAGTAAAAATAAAAACGAGACTTGATAAACCAAATTATGTTGAAGATATTGAATATGTTAAAAGTTTACTTGATTGTGATGTTGTTACAAATTGTGAGGATATTGATCAATTGATAGCAGATTCAAATATAGTAGTCGCTGCACCATCTACACTATGTTTTAAGCCTATACAATTAGGAATACCAACTGTGTTAATTAAAGGTGCAGGTGCAATTGGTGCATTTTATTCATATCCTGGATTAGTCGAGATGCAACCAGATATTGTGAAACAGAATATTGAAGAACAAATTAAACATGGTAGATATGATAACTACATACAAACCACTATAAAAGGCGGAGAAGACTTTTATAGTACAAAATATTATATTAAACACATAGAAACATTGATATGAAGAAAGAAAGATTAGTAGTATATACAGCGCTGTTTACAGATGATATTCAACATATATACGGAACATTACCAGAATATGAAGATACTTCTATAGAATTCATATGCTTTACTAATACACCGCATTTAAAATCAAACACATGGGATATTAGATTAGTTGATATCAATGATGATACTTCTCCAAGAAAACAATCTCGTAAATATAAAATGTTACCACACAACTATTTACCGGAATATGATGCATGGATATGGATGGACAACTCATGTTTATTCAGATATGATCCTATAGATTTGTTTGATTTTTATATGAGAGATTCAGATATATGTGTTCATGAACATTGTGATCGAACTAATATAGAACAAGAAGCACAAGTTATCATACAACGAAATTTAGATGATCCTGACTTAGTAAATAACCAGATACAACGATACAAACAAGAAAAATACAAAGATCAAGGATTATATGAGACTGGTATATTAATGAGACGAAACAATAGTGACATTATTGGATTCAATGAATTGTGGTGGCAAGAAATAAACAATAATTCTATTCGTGATCAAATTTCATTTCCATATGTTTTATGGAAGCATGATCAGATACGTTTAAATGCAATTAAAGAAACATTTGTAGCTCATCGGTCTCTATTAAACAAAAAACAATCCGAACATTTTTATACAGTACCGAGAAGTAAAGTTAAACTAATATGAAAATAATATATAGAATATCAGACGCAGGTTACAACAAAGTAAAACCAGAATATATCAATAATGAATTATGTTTAAAGAATGCTACTACAGTATTTAAAGATGCTAACTGGAATATTATTGCTGATAATATTTCTGCAGAAACAAATGATATGATTCAAAAATATAAATCTAGAGATCATATTGATTATGTATCAGTAGGACATGGGGCAGGTACATTTAACTTAGCATTAGATGAAGCATTGAAATACAATGATGATGACATAGTTTATTTCATAGAAAATGATTACATACACAAACCAGACTCTGCAAAGATAATACAAGAAGGGTTTGAGTTAGGAGCGTCATTTGTAGCATTATATGATCATCCTGACAAATACCTTGACCCAAGCAAAGGAGGTAATCCGTATTGTGTTGGAGGTGCTGAAGACACAAGAGTTTATTTGACTGATAGTTGTCATTGGAAAATAACCAATAGCACAACCATGACGTTTTCTGCAAAAGTATCCACACTAAAACGAGTAGAAGCAACATTGAGAAAACACACATCTGGAACACATCCTAATGATTTCCAAATGTTTTTAGAGTTAAGACAACAAGGAGAGTTGTTGATAACACCTTTACCAGGCTATGCTACACACGGAGAGACAGCTTGGCTATCACCATTAACCAATTGGAGGGCGTATATAATATGAAAGGCACAAAACTAGTAGAGGTACCATATTTTTTAAATCAAATAACTGATATTACAAAGGATATATTAGTTATCGGAGAATGTAAAGGCGGAAAAGAAGGCGTTAGTGAAGGTATACATGAAAAAGGATGTCAAAACGTGACTACTACCGACATATTAGAATCTTTGCCAAATTCATGGTTACGAAAAAATACTAATTGGGAACATATACAAACTGACTTTATAAAGTTTGATGAGACAAAAAAGTTTGATTATATCATATCAATATCAGTATTTGAACATTTCGGTATGTTTTGGGAAGGTAAAGCGTATGATATCGAAAGTGACGTAGAAGATATAATATTATGGAATCACGATTTGCAAGGAATAATGAAAGCATGTAAATTATTGAAAGATCAGGATTCCAAACTTATTATAACATTGCCTGTAGGTCCATATATGAATTATCAAAAATCTGGATATCCGTTTTTAAGATATTATGATAAACAACGACAACAACTAATAAAAAATAAATTAACTGATAATGGATTTAAATATAGGGAGTCATTTTTTATATCTACAGATAATATGCTTGAACATTGGAGTGAAGTAGGAGAAGAAATAAATCATCCAGAACATTATAGAAAATATTGTAATATATATACACCAAATATAATATGGGGAATAACAATACAAAAATGATATCAGTAATAATACCAACATACAAAAGCACAGAACATTTAAATTTATGTTTGCAATCTGCATTTTTCGGGGTAGTTGACAAACAAAATGTACAAATACTAGTAGTAGTTGATGGTACAATGGATATAGTACGTCCAGTACTGGATAAATTTAGAGACCATGGGGTTGAATATTTAGATTTAGGCGAAAATTACGGCTTATGTAGAGCAACTAACATGGGTGTATATAATGCTCGTTATGAAAAAATACTTATTGTTAATGATGACAATGTATTTCCATTATATTGGGATAAAAATTTAGAAGAGCTCATTATGGAAGAGCATATGGTATTTGCTCCAAATCAAGTAGAACCACATCCTAGTATGTTTCAGCAATTCGTTATTGAAGATTTAGGAGATACGCCAGAAACATTTGATATTGAAAAGTGGTATAAACGTTCTGCAGTAATATCAAAAACACATCAGGGTCTAGAAATGTCAGGTTCAACATTACCTATCTTTATGTATAAACAATCATTTATAAAAATAGGTGGATGGGATGAAAATTATCCTATGGGTATGGTAGCAGATTGGGACTTCTTTTTGAAGTGTACGTTAAATGGATTTCAGATGTGGAGAACCTTTGATATTCCATTCTATCATTTCGCATCTGCATCAGTTAATTCATATAAAAGACAAGTTGCAGAAAGAAGTGGTCATGAATATGCTACATATAAATGGGGAACTAATATCAAACACAATCCAGGTACAAATGAAAAATACTTATGAAAAAGTTAACGCAACAAGACTTAGAAAACTTATTGAACGACGAAGCTGATCCGGATGCGGTGAATCGTAAAGAACAAAAAAGCAAAAAGAAAAAACGAAAACATATTTATAATAAAGAATCTGAATAAGTTATTCCTTTCATCCAGTTATGTCAATGATTCAATAAAAGGAGTCATATGGCGTTTAAAGATATTTTCAAAGATAACAACGTGTTTAACGAAAAAAACATTGTAGGGTTTGCATCATTTGCAATCATGGCCGTATTCGCTGCAGCAGATGTAATTACAGGGTTCATGGGTAAAGAACTTGTTATTAGTGATACTATTTTCAATTCATTTGTAATCATCACATTGGGTTCGTTTGGAATCGACGGTGTTACAA
>Ga0222718_10004323_pt1 | contig 11857 bp, 17 predicted proteins | sample C33_27DmetaG_FD_165045 | JGI IMG/M metagenome (GOLD analysis project Ga0222718, IMG submission 165045) | Estuarine water microbial communities from San Francisco Bay, California, United States - C33_27D | ecosystem: Environmental > Aquatic > Marine > Unclassified | place: USA: California... | reverse complement strand
AATGCCTCCCGATATGAAAGGCATTTCCGAACTTACTGTGAAGGCAGTATATGCTGTCAGATTTGTAGTAATTTTACTGATTAAATCTGTTCTTTTACTCATTATCTAACCTGCACTATACTTCTTCTTGAACGACTTCGTCTTGTTCTGGCGTATGTTATTGCTTTTTCATCTGCATCCACTGTGCCTGAATTATCATAATCATACCAATCTGCGATTGCAATTAGTTCATTGAATAAATCATTGAACTTTGCATCATAGTATTGTATTTTTGATACTTCTTCACTCTCCGGATTACCGAAATCTGCAATCAACGGTAGAATATACTGAGACATGCTATGATACACACATAAATCTGTAAATTGTTGTCTTCTGTTTAATTTGTTAGCCGGATCTATAAGATTCGGGTTAACATTTGGAAGACTATTCAAATTACTGATAGGGTTGCCCACATACGAATTGTATGACTGCCACCATGTGCTTGCCTTGAACTTTAGTAATATTCTATCGGTGCTTTTTTCTAAGATATCTTCCAGAAAGTCAGTGACATCTGCAAATCCTGATTCCCCAGGTATTTTTATGATGTTGCTTTCCAGTAGTCTTTGATCCTTTTGCAATATATCAGTATATTCTGCAAATGAAATTACATTACCACCGCCGTCTGTTATGAATGCCATCTAACTATCCTTATGCTACAGGTAAATTATTACTTCTGAACAAGGTTGTTCCTGCAATAAGAGCAATCGTTGCATCTCTTAACGCATTATTACCTAAATCACTTAGTGAAGCAATAGTTGAACCGCCCGCCAACGCAATTTGATTATTTATTGAATATTCAAATGAGGGGGATATTACACCTATATATGAGCCATCTAATGCTGTAGGAGCCGACTGACCACGAAGTTGTGCTACCGCTTTAGCGATGGCTATAACATTTGCGTCGCCTGATCCAATTGTGTCATTACATGTAATTCTGTTACCGAAATTACCTCTTAATGTTGTAAATCCGTTTCTTACAGTTCCTCTCATTTCGTGAATATCAGTGTCTGGGTTATACCACATTTTGACTACTGGTTCTCTTTTTGCCGCATAAGCAAGTGCTTCTGGTGACATAACGAATGATACTTTATGTGTTGAAGCGTTTGCACTACCGGCACCTGTATCAGCTAATGTGAAAGATGAATTTGCTTCTAGAAGACCAGCTTTATCTGTTGCTGTTGCTAATCCAGAACTTAATCTTGTTAAGACTGCTGATCTAACTAAATCTAAACCACCATCTTCTAATGATTCTTCTGATACATCTGTTGCAATACCTCTTTTTGCAAAAGTGATATTAGCCGCTGTAGGTGAGAAGTTACTTTGTGAACTTGCTGTGCCTACAATACTTGTTCCCTCGTTTACCGTTACACCATCTGAGTAAGGGTTTGTAAGTGGGAATCTTACTTGGTCGCCGGATGAACCGGAGACTAATAGTGAGTTCCTAATGATTTGCTGATTAGGAAGCAATACTGCATCCTCGTAATATGGGACTAAGTCCGCTAAAATATCAGCATATAATTGTTGCACACTAGAACTTGTTGTTCCTGCTGCCATGATATTTCTCCTTTAATATGACATTGTTTACTTAAATCCTAATTTTTGCATTTGTTTTTTAACCATATTATCGGTTATACTATCTCTTGCTAAATTAGGTTGATACCTGCGTATATTCATATACGCCGTTCTGTATTCAGTATCGCTCTTTATCTTGCCTTCATCAAGTGGCTTAATCTGCCTACCTGAATTCTCTGCTGTTGTTTCACCATACTGTATGTCAACACCCTTTTTACCCATGTTCAAGCCTAATACTTCTTTACCTACCAATTCCACTGCTTTCGCATAGTCTGGTGTTTCGCCGTCAACCGTGAGATATTCATCTCCTGATCTAATTGCAAAAGTATCGCCTTCTACTGCTAACATATTGTCTGCTTTCATCAATTTGACAACACTTTGTCTTTGACTTGGCGTCCAATTACTTGGCATAGCGGCTTCTAACTTGCCCATATGGTCTTTTAATAGAAGATCTGTTTGTAGAGAATTTACCTGTGCTTTTAGTTCTTCAACTGTTGCTTCACGCTTCTTCACTGCATCACGCAATGATTCTACATTAAGTGTTTGTCCTTCATTAGGATTTACCTCTTGAAGTGTTGATACAACCTTTTGCACTTGGTCTATGCTATCTACATTTAGTTGATTAAGAATATTCTTTTCAACTTCATATCTAGCTGTTGCTGATATCTTATTGACATCATCTCTACTATATTGACGAATGCCATTGACATAAGTCTTACCATCTTTTATTTCAACACTGGGTGCTGTATTTGTTTCAGATTTTGTATCTGTTGTAGTTGATTGCTCAACATTGTCAACAGGATTAGCGGAATCTGTTACCGGTTGCACATTGTCGGTTGCAACTGCCGTGTCTGTGGATGCATTATCCATATTTTTCTCCTTTTATCGTAGAAGTTACCGTATAACTTCGGGGTTCTTGTGCCCCTACCTATAAACTGTTATCACTATAAGTTGAATCAATTATTTGATTCAATCTTTTCTGAATTTTTTCTTTTAAGTTCTGCTTAAATGCAGGTAATTCTTCCATATCTGCACCTTTAAGCATTTCCATTCGCATTTCCAATTCTTCATGTGTTGCGAACGGCATATAAATTGTTGTTCCGTCTTCTTGTTCGTGACTATGAAACCCTGAACCGTTCATTCTTTCTGCTTCTGCTTCTGCTTCTTCTTGTGTAGCATACTGCGGTGATTCATATGTTTCTACATCACTTAAGAATACACTTGTATATCTTTCATATGCATCTAATAGTGTATTCATTTCTTTGATTTCATTTTCAACGCCTTTCTGGCTGTATAATCTGTTGTAACTTATTGCTAAATCGTCTGGCATTGCTTGATCTTGCCAATCGAACCATATATTCCACATTTGATATTCTGCATTTTCCATACTGGTTGCTTTTTTGCGAATAAATGCTTCTAACTTGCTGTCAAACATTTCTATTTGCACACCGCTACGGCTTGCTTTAATCAGTTCATCACTGCGAATCATAGCAACTTGGTTCATCTTTTCTATCTTTTGATCCATTATGCCTCTTATTTCCTGTAAACTATCTAAAGGAGGTGCTATGAACTCATATACATAGTTAGGTTGCCCGTTGAGGCTGGCTTGAGTTATGATTATTGAGCCAGGCTCAGCACCCACACTATTATCATTACGATTTAGTGTTTCTTCATCAACTAGGTTTACTGGATGTGCCCCATATGACACGGCAGAATAAATCTCACCCATATCCGAATATACGCTTCGCTGAATTTGTGCAATATCAAAGATCGGTGTGTGTCCCACACCGTTTGAAATCTTACTGCTTTGATACACGGGTCTTACTGGTATGTAACCCAGCTCATTTTGCTGGATAATCCTGTAGAAACCTTTTCCATCTTCATCACTTAAATATTCTGCATCTTCTGGGACTTCAATATCTGCTTCATCTTCATCCTCTGTTAAAGGCATGAATATTGTGTGAATTTCTTCTGATGTTATATAATGGTATATTTCATAATCTGGTTCTTGTGCTATTCTGATTAGTATTTTGTTTAATACCAAATCTCCTGATGCATTGTATACATAACTCCAATTGTATACATCTGTGGGTTTGTGCATTCTCCACCTTGCATATGTTGATTCTGCAGGTTTAATACAACTTATCCACACTACACCCATCACTGTTGAGAACACATCTACTTTACTCATAAATTCATTTATGCTTTCACCTTCACCCGATACATCGTGCATAAAGTCTTCTATATCTTGTGTTTCTGGTAAAGTTCTGCTTGGTGGTGTTCTAAACAGAATAGCATTGTATTCGCTGGCATATAGCCTTGTGTATGGGAATACAGGCACATTTTGCAATTTTTCCTGATAGAAATTACTTGCATATTGTAAGCCTGTTTCTGCTTCTGTTCTGCTGTTTACTCTTTCTACTGATGTTTTATGTTTACCTAATTGATTTCCAAATTCATCAATATCGTATGTGTTTATTGTTTCACTGGGTGTGCTATAATCGTTATCATATGCTTTGAGATATTTTCCGTCTCTGTATGATACTCCGCCATAGTAACTATTCTCTGCAAGACGCCAGTCATCATAGTATTTTTGATATAGTGGATGTGTTTCTGATATAAAGTCTAAATAATTGAATTTACTGGCCAAGATAGTTCTCCGGGATTAGCTTTTCCATATGGTATATATATTTATCATCTTTGCTCATTTTTGTAGGTGCCTGTCCCCCTTATGGCACGATCGCTTGGCATCCTAATAGGAGGAGTAAGCTAGGGGACAGGGCTTGATCTATAAACTTATTGTTTTACTATCTGCTATATATGATTTATCAGTAGTATTTACACTATCAGTATCTATTGTATCTAAAATCCCCGCTCGTGTAAGCAAGTTCACCATATGTGGCATATCCCATAATGATATACGATAACCCATACTTTGTGCTATGCGTCTTTGTGCTTCTTTATTACCTCTGTTTGCGGCTTCTTTATATTTGTGTATTGCTCTCATTGTTTTACTCCGAACATATTATATATTTGTATACCATACTTCTTTGCTAACATATGTCTTTGATATATTTCACTGTCTGCTAACTTTTCCTGTGCTTTTTCTTCTGCTGACATATTGAAATAACCATAGAACCATTCGTTATACATATCCTCGTGTGGCCTATCCTGAAAGTTGATTATCTTTACTGCTTCTTTAAGTGTAGGTGTGGGTATCATTTGTTTAACAATTCCTTAAAGTATTCAATAGTTCTTTTCATACCTTCTTCTAACGGCATAAGATCTTCTTCTTTTAGATCTACATGTTTAAGTGTGTCTACATCTGCACTTACCACACTATTAGCCAGTTCGCCCGGTCTCATAGGTAGATTTACTATCTTACTTTGTGATTCTGTTTGTTGTATGATTAGTTCTGCAACCTGTTGCACCGTTTTGTTGTCTTTAGGGCCTACTTCTACAACTTCCGGGAATATTGTGCCTTCATATGCTTTTTCACACGCAATAACTAATGCTAATGCTACATCACCTACCCAGCACATATCACTTACTTGTGAACCATCACCATATACTTCAACATCCATATTTTCCAGTGCTCTGCAGACAAAGGATGGTGTAATCTTCCTTACTTTACTATCGCCCCAAGGCGGAACAGGTCGTTGTCGAGGGCCATAGGCGTTCATAGCTCTTACTATATTCACTTTAGTGCCACGATTCTTATTATACATATCAATAAATCGTTCTATCATTGTTTTAGTTATACTGTATGGATTGTTCATCCAGTGATTACCTACACCTATATACGCACCCGGTATATTATATTGTGCAGACGCTTGTAGCATATTTAATCCGCCCATTAAGTTGCTGTGTGCCGCAGGTCTTGGATTATCTATTGTTTCTTGTGTGCCTAATACTGCCGCTAAGTGTATAAATGCATCAACATGACTCATTGCTTCTGTGACAGCCATATCGTCCCTTACATCACCTAAAATAACTGGACAAGGATATTGTTCCTGTCTGTTATAGTGGTCAAATATAACTGGTGTATGACCTCTTTCCTGTAATTTTTCAACTACATATGAGCCTATAAAGCCGGCTCCGCCTGTAACTAAAACCTTCATATCTATCTCCTTAGTAAATGTGGTTCTGATGGCCAAGCATTATCTTTTCTTTGCTCGGGCAATCTTTCTGTTAAATGTTTTATTTGTTGTAAATCTTTATCATAGTATGCTTGCCATAAATCTCTGTGTGGCACAGCATTAGTATTTAATTTGTGTTCTTGAATATGCCAGGGTTTTCCTCCGGCGAAATGTGCTATTTTATCCTGTTGACATAGTGCACCATAATATGTTAAATTCTGATATTCAGCTGGTAAATGTAAGAATTCACCATTGTGTGCATAACTCATTACACTTTCCACATTGCATCCGAATTTTGCTAAAGCACCAGTTCTTTCATTTTTCATTATGTCATATAATTGATCTAACATATTGATTTCGTTCCATTTATCGCAATCTGCCATAAATGTTCCGCTGGCCATATCATCATATCTGTTTCCACCTACCCAGCCGATATCGGGCCTATATACGCAGGCTGTTATGTAATCTTTCATATCCATATGCCAGGCTTCGGATATATTTTTTAACAATATGCAATCAACATCCACATAGAACGCTCTGCCTTTGAAATATTCTGCTATATGTAATCTTACATACATATCAGGACCTAATTTTAATCCGTGTCTCCACTCTTTACCATCATCTGTTATATGTCCTTTCATAGGCACTTCTTTGATATATTTTATGCCTTCTGGTAATTCTATATCTTGTCCTTGTGAATACCAAAAGCATGTCAATATTGCTTCAGGGAAATTGATATCAATACTATTTCTTAAGGCTATTAGACCTGGTAGGTATTGAGGTGTGCAACTTGTGACTATGTTATATTTCATTGCCAGTGCTCCTTTAGCCAAGCATTGTTGACTTCGTGTGGTTGTGGTTTTCCGTGAAAGAATACCATTTTTATATTATCATTAAGTTGTTGTGTATTTTGTAGACCTTGTGCTTTGTAACTTACACATTCTCCTGGATATACATCCTGTAGTCTTACTACTGGTGGTGCATCCTGTATTGCTGGTTTAGGGTTTTTGTTTATTCTTACCACACCCATACATTCTTCCAGGAACTGATTAGTTCCGCCCCATTTTGTGTAATCACAGTCTAATTTAGGATAATCAGCAGGTTTATATTTTGTTGTGAAGTGTTTCCATACTGCATCTCTTACTGACTTGTTCCACATTATGTATGCTGTTTGCAATCCTGATGTCCAACCAAAGTCGCTTATTGTTGCGAAAGGTTTGTCTAATGTTAAGATATGATCTATGTTTCCTGTTATTATGGTGTCTAAATCCATATACACCAATTTATCATTGTGTTCGTGTTCTGGATTTGTGAGTCCTATTATATACCACCATACTGGTAAATCTATAAGAAAGGGTCTTGTTTCACACTCAACACCTTCTGGATCATCTGTATAACATATAAATCTGTGTTCTATTGTGGTGTTTCTCTGTATGGCTCTATATAAATTATTCACATAGTCTGCTGTGAACTTGGGTCCCCATTTGAAACATACTATATCTATCATTTGAAGTATGTCCTCCATTCTGGATTGAAATGTGCCTGACATATATGATTTACCGGTATATTTTGTTCTGTTCTACCCCGGTTCTTTATTTCACACCATATTTTATATAATATATAGTGGCCGCTCATTACTTTGTCGTTTCTGGTCATCATATTGTGTATAGTGTCACCTGTTATTACATCGCAGGTTATCATACCGCCCCAAGTAGGGTATTTTATATCTGACATTTGTATTTGCATAGTTGCATCTTTGCAAAGATGTAGTATTGTGTTTGTGATGTTTATGTTGTTTATTATGTTCACTATGTTCATTGCAATAGCACTACTTTGTTCATCACCGTGATCAACATATGTATCGCATATACTCAATAACCATCTTACATCATAGTGTTTTAATATTACATCTATATGATCACCCAAAAGCCTAAAGAACTCTATGCTGTTTTTGTTTACTTCAATACCTCTGCGTAAGTATATGATATGTTTAACTAATGTATGACATATTTCCGGTTTACCTAGGAATTCACCTCTAACTGCCTGTATGTTTTGTTCTACATCCGTAAGGCGATTAAGATTCCTTGATGGCTTTACATCATTTATTATCTTTAACTGCTGATTCATATTGTTCTTTGCTTATTGTCTTTGCTTCTAAAATACCATATTTCATTGAATAATATTTAACATTAAGTGTTATATCTTGTTCTGTCTTACCTGTGAACACTCTATATACTTTACCTAATCTTTTTGTTTTAGGATTTGCAAATAAAGTTAGTTCTGTTAGACCTACGAGAGGTGCATCAGTCTTTGTTTTTGTCTTTTGCATATTTACCCTGCTTAAATATCTTATCAAAGTTGTCCTGATATTGATCGCTGAATGTGTTAGTTCTGGGTGCAGAACCTTTACCACCATGTGTTTGTCCATAGAAAGGTTTTAAGCCATCTTTCATACTGCGAGCCGCTTTTAACTCTGCACTACTATCAATAATCTTTTCTGCTTTCCTAACTGTGTCTTTGCTGAACTTTTCAGTTATCAACTTGTCATCTTTATCAGTCGGCATCTTTTTTATTCCTGTTTTCTATTTCATTACCGAATCCAGATAGTATACTGAATATGGTTAAAGGTAAGAACCATAGGCTAATCAATTGTAGCATATGACCCCATAGTAAACTTAGTCCTAACAGACTCATTGTGTTTACACCTGTTGTTTTATGTGTGCTTTCTTTATTCAAATATTCTGGTAATTTCATACTTTCTCCTTTTATACCTTTCTTACCACTTTACCCATTCTGGGTATGTTATCCACTCTTACTGGATATAGGTTGTTTATCATATAGCCTAAGGCATCACATAAGTGGTCGAACTCACCTTTCTCAGGTTGTCTTGTTCCCTCTTTGTAAGTGTGTTTCCTTAATGCGTTTATTGTTTTTTTACATTTAGGCGAGATTGTCAATTTACTTGTGCCATCTTGTGCCTTACATACACTATTTACCGCCGCGATGCGATCTTTTACAGCAGGATTGATAGAGCCCACTTGCAACTTAAAGCCAGCATTCTTCAGTATTATGTGATCTGTTATACCGCCGGCACTTGTTCGTCTCTGTGCACCACTGGCATCTGGATAACATATATACGCCCTATGCGGATATTTGCGTTGTATTTCTTTTGTCATTTCCTGTGTGTCTGTGCCCCATATTTCTAACTCATCATATATGTGTATGCCATTATTGTGTTTGAAGCCTAAAACGGCACAACCCGGATCAACATTAAAGTCCATTCCTATATGTATGGGTATGCGTTGAGCATCCCCAAATTGTATGTCTAATATATTGTGTTCGCCGAATGCATAGTATATAAGTCCACTATAGTCAACGAACTCTGCTTCATATTCCTGTTTGTATGTTCGTTCATCCAGATCCTGTTTTGCTTGAAATAATTCTTCTTGTGCAACGATACCACCTTGGGCTGTTGTGAACTGCCAAGCTCTCCAGTCTGGTAAATGCTTTGCATTTTGAAATGTTTCATATACCCAGTTCCTACCTTTAGGTGATGTGATTATCATAGCCGCACCCTGTCTGTCTGATAGTGTGGGTCTTATTACTGCTTTCCAGGCTTCTTCACCGATATCAGCGGCCTCATCTATAACAACATAATCTAAACCTATACCTCTTATACTATCAGGGTTATCAGCACTACGCAGGAATATTGTGCTACCATTTATCAGTGTTACTGTTAGATCTGATTCATTTATCTTTTTTGTCCAGCTCTTTTCATTAAGTGTTTGTTTAAGATCTTCCCAAGCAATTTGTTTAGCCATACGATAACTGGGTGCAACATACATACATTTGCGTCCAGGGTATCTGGCGTATTTTGCAAGGCTTGATATGGCGCAGAATGTTTTACCACTACGCCTTCCACTTACAATTATTTTAAAACGATTTTTGTCGTTTATTATTTCTGATTGTAGTTGTGTCAGCTTCATACTTCTTCAAACCATTGATTATCTAGTGGTGTTATTCTGTCCCGGGCCATTTGCACATACTTTTCGTCTATTTCAGTGCCACAGAACTCTCTGTTTAGGTTTTTACATACAGATGCCACCGTGCCTGAACCTGTAAATGGATCAAATATTAAATCACCTTCCTGTGTGGATAATAGCACACATAGTTCTGCTAACTTCTCCGGGAAGGGTGCTGGGTGTGGATTACGCATATCTGGATTTATATGCCATACATCACTTCTGTATTCTTCTGGCATTTGTTCTTTGTAAACATTAGGTTTGCCCTTACAGAACCAGTATATGCGTTCTGTGGTGTTGAATAGATATCTTTTGTCCATAGCCATTGTGTTTTTACGCCACCATACTATTTCCTGATAGAACTGAGCATCTATATCTGTTAGCCATTCCATAGGATGATAACCCTTTCTGTCCCAGTATCTTATTTTGTGATTATAGAATATACTGCCGCCTGGTTTGATTATTCTATAACATTCGTTTAATATTTCTTTCTGCCATTTTCTGTATTCTTCTTCTTGCATATCGTCACCATATGCATCATAATCCACATTGCTACCTTTCCATATGTTTTCTGATGTTTTAACACCACCTCTTAGACCTTTTTTGTTATATGGTGGGCTTGTGATTACGCAATCGTGACTATCGTCTTTGAGTTGTTTTAAGAAGGTCAAGCAATCACTATGTATTATCATACTTCCTCGAACCATTCTGTATTTAAGGGTGTTATTCTGTTGTTTGCGAACTCCACATAATCAGCATCTATATCTGTGCCTATACCAGTGAGTCCCATATTTTCTGCTACTGCTATTGTGGTGCCTGTGCCTGCAAAAGGATCAAATACTACACCTGATTTACATCCAGATACCTTTATGCATTTTTCCACTAGTGTTTCAGGGAATATAGCAGGATGTTTGTTTTTACCCTTAATTTGTTCTGTTATTTTCTTTGTGGCTAGGCTTTTGTATGTATAATGCCAACATGTTGTTGTGGGTCTCCAGGTTTTACCTGTTCTCTTAGCATTCTTCTCTGGTGTTCCTGTGGGCGAATAAGGCACACCACTCCATTCTAAATCTATATCAGTATCACCTGTTTTTGTAAAGTGAAATAGATGTTCCCAACCATTTTGTAGATATCTTGTGCTACTTGTGGGTGTGCTGTATCCTCTGACATATCCATCTATTTCCACTGCTTTTGCCCATATTATATTGTTTTGTAAACACCATGGCACATTGCGAGCCACATCATATGGCATATAGGGATCTGCTTTTGTGCTGGCTATGTTTAAGAATAAATGTCCTGTGGGTTTAAGTATTCTACATACTTCTTGCCATACTGACTTCTGCCATTCTATATAGTCTGTTCTTTTGTCTGTATAACTACTATAACCTATGCCTATATTATATGGTGGTGAACTGATACATACATCTATGCTACCTTCAGGTTGATTCTGCATCCATTCTAAACAATCGGTATGTATTATCTTCATATCTTTCCCCTATAAGTTGAGAGACCCTTAGGGGTAAGAGTCTCTCATTTTGCAATCCAATTGACCGTTAAAGTATGGCTACTTACTATTACGACTATACGAATTAGATATATTAGGAGGATTGCTCATCCAACCAAGGTAATACCTGATTGTCAATATTATTTATCTGATTTTCAGATTGTCCCAGTATATTTTTGCCTAACCATATAAGCATCACACGGTCACCATTAAGAGCTAACTTTAATTGTGCTTTACGCAACCGTTGTTTTGTTTCTGTTCTGCCTTTTAGAATTATATCGCGAAAGTTGTCCTTAAATGTGCTTTGAGGCACCTCAAAGAAGTCTGCCATTTCCTTGTTTGTGCAATGAAGTCTTGCTAATTCTAATACTTGTTCTTCTGGTATAACGGTTTTATTACGACCTATAACACGACCTCTCACAATCTTTTCGCCATATTTTACATTTTTAACTTTGTATGGGGTGTTTTCTTCTGCATTTGAGTCTATTTCAGTTGACATTGCTTCTCCTGTATGTCAGTATTATCGCTACTGTTTGCGTATTACTATTTATGCTTTTTCCGACTTTTCATAACTCTTATGT
>Ga0222718_10004318_pt1 | contig 11865 bp, 21 predicted proteins | sample C33_27DmetaG_FD_165045 | JGI IMG/M metagenome (GOLD analysis project Ga0222718, IMG submission 165045) | Estuarine water microbial communities from San Francisco Bay, California, United States - C33_27D | ecosystem: Environmental > Aquatic > Marine > Unclassified | place: USA: California... | reverse complement strand
TGTTAAAGGTACTGCAACATCTATAATATTTTTAAGCATCAGCATGACCCTTCCAGAAAGCAACCTTGTGACCTCTCATGTAATGATCACCTGGCTCATAACTTTTCTTTGCTTTCTTAACTCTTTCAAGTCTTTGGATAGCACGTTTACGTTCTTGAGTTTCTTTGATGCCGTTAAGCATTAGGTTTTTTGCCGCTTCGTGTTTGCCTTGGCTAGCAAGGTGTGAAGCCGCTCTAGCATAGCCTGCGGATTCGCAAGCGTTTTTAAATCTTTCCCAAATCAACATTTTATATCTCCTTTATGTGTCTGTATGTGTTAATTGATTCTTTTGTACCCGAACGGTCCGGTAACGACCTGGCGCCTATCAAGTTCCCTGATCCTACGTTCCAAATCAACGTGATCAGAAGCACGAGACAAATACTCTTCATCCCAGTTACGTTCAGTATATGTGAATAATTTTTTAAGGAAAGTAAGCATTTAAGCCACCTCCTTACGGACATAACTTGGTCCGTTTATTTCTTTATGTGTTGGTGCTCTACCGTCATGGTTAAGCATATATTGATAAGCAAACTGCCAATCTTTCTTGTACTCGTTTTGGGCCCAAGTCAATAGATCTTTGCGGTGACGATCAGTCATTCCGCGATTCATCCAAGACATCAACCCACTCCAAAAGTGTGTCATTGTTTTCTCCTATGATGTATGGATGCTTAAGGAAAGCAATACCCCGGAACTTCCCCGGCGGTGCAATAGGTCTCTTCCTATCGTCGCTCTTGTAAGGCGTGAGTTACGCCCCAGTCTTTCCTGGTGTCTATGTGTGTGTTGTGTTACAAGTACTACTGGAACGTAGTATCATTGCATTGCAACATCTGTATTTATATATTAGTATATAATAATACTTTCGTTTAGACGTAAAATCAACCTATTTTTGTGCAAGGCTGTGTTGCTATTTTTGCATGAGTGTGTCAACCTTAGGTTGGCAATCAAATGTTCAGACTAAATACTATTGAGACAAGACAGTAATAAGACAAGACGCAGTAGAATTAATAAACCTCCCGCCCTAATATTAGATACAAACTTCCTCAAATATAAACACTAACAAGGAAAAACATGAGTAATCAAGGACAAGTAAAATGGTTCAACGCCACTAAAGGCTTTGGATTTATCGCGTGTGAAAACAAAGACGTTTTCGTACACATTTCAGCAGTAGAAGCCGCAGGCTTACACTCGTTAAATGAAGGCGATACTGTACAGTTTGAAATTCAGGATGGTCCAAAAGGCCCTTCTGCTATAAACTTAACAGTCAAATAGGAATGTAAAACCGGAATAGGCCCTTCGGGGCCTATCCTTTTCTTAAATATTTTAATGAAGATAACAATAGCAGGCTATGGCTTCGTTGGTCAAGCACACGAACAACTTTTAAATTACTACAACATAACTGTATACGATCCCCACAAAGGATACACAGACTTTGGCAAGCCAGAGGGTGTAGTAGTATGTGTTAGTACACCGTCAAGGTCGGATGGTAGTTGTGACATTGAAAATGTTTATGACGTTATACAACGATCACCAGATGTACCTATCCTTATTAAAAGCACTATCAGTCTTGAAGGTTGGGATATGCTTGTTGATACATTCCCAAACAAAAAACTTAGTTTCTCCCCAGAGTTCCTTAGAGCCAATACAGCATTAGAAGATTTACAGAACGCAAAAGAAACATACATTGGCGGCGGCGACATAGAGTTTTGGAAGTGGATTTTACAAAAGCCAGTTCGTGTGTTTGATCCTCGTGCTCTTGTCCTTGCAAAATATTTTAGAAACAGTTTCCTTGCAACGAAAGTTAGTTTCTTTAATCAAATAGATGATATGTGTAAAGCAGTTGATGTTGATTATGAGTCAGTTAGACAAGCAGTAACAGAAGACAGTCGCATAGGTGATAGTCATAGTTGGATTACTAAACAACGTGGCTTCGGTGGACATTGTTTTCCTAAAGATACTTCAGCAATCGTGAAGACAGGTCAACGAGATAATGTTGATCTGTCTATAATTAAAGAAGCGATTGAGTATAACAATCGCATACGTAAGACTTAAATGTTGTTTTCGTTAGGCACAATAGATCCATTACCAAATAGATCAACTGCTTTCCAAGATGAATAGATTTTCCATCTTGTAACTTTAGGATCTGCGTCTTCCATTGCTAACAAAAATACTTTATCTGCCGCAATCTTAGCCGCTTTGATTAGATCTGCGTCTTCTTTATCTTTCATTTTCCAACGATACTGTCTGATGCATTTGTAAAGTAAGTCATGTATAATTGCCGCTCTGGCTACATCAAACGGTGCTATTGCCCACCACATTGCTCTTGGCACAGATGCTAAATCTGTAACAAAACCTGTTGGTACTGTAATAGTTTCAGTCTTATTTGTATCTCTTTTAACTTTAACACCTACATCTTTAAGTGCTTTGATTTCATCAACAGTAAGATCTTTGGTCGTGTATGATAAGTCTCGACCTAAAACCCACTTGCGTGGAGGATTAAATTCTGCCATAATTTTAGCGTTAAACTGTCCCATAATTAGTTCCCTTTCATTACTAACGATATTTATTATTAAATTGCCATAAATAGTAGTAAGGAAACTGTATTATGAAGAAACGAACCAGATCAATACTCGAAGAATTAAACAACCTTCATCGCGAAAGAGATAATGACTCTTTTATTGCTACTACTGGCGCTAATATCATTGAAAGTGCTGTTAATTTGCTTAACAAGATTAACGAAACTTATGGCAGTGAAGAAGCATTAGATCTTGAACGTAGGTTTATTAATAGTATCAGAACAGGTGATCCTAAGAAATTTAGAAGAGGCGTTCAAAAAGTACAAGAGAGCAAGAAGGGGCAGTAATGATTCTTAATGAAGGTGGAAATGTTTTTAAAAACGAAGACGGAACTCCAGTAACACAACGCATCAATCAAGCAGATGTAGATCCTACCCTACAATGGGCAGAAAAGATTATTGGAATAGATCTTGTAAATCATAAACTTGGATCAACAGGCATTCGTAGCACCAGTGGCGATATGGATATTGCTGTTGATAAAGACAAAGTTTCCAAAGACGATATTGTAAACAAACTGAAAGCCTGGAAAGAAAAGAATGCACCAGGTGACGATGATAGAGCATGGATTGCCAAGTCAGGTATTAATGTGCATTTTAAAACACCAATCAAAGGTGATGTTAAAAATGGCTTTGTGCAATTAGACTTGATGTTTGGTGAACCAGAGTTTATGAAGTTTGCTATGAAAGGCTCAGGCGATGATACACCTTACAAAGGTATGCATAGAGCAGTTCTCATTTCAAGCATTGCAAAGTTTCATGGATATAAATTTAACAGTCAAACAGGACTTGTAGATAGAATTACAAACAAAACAATTTCTAAAAACCCAGACGAGATTGCACAATACTTGTTGGGTGACAATGCAAAAGGACAGGACTTAGATAGTGTTGAAACTATTGTTGCTAAGATCAAAGGTGATCCTAATTACAAAGCAATGATAGACGATGCAATGAAGTACTTTGAAAAAGACGGATTAAAATTACCTGAAGCAGTTGCGTTAGAAGGACGCGAATGGTTTAGAAACACATTGGATAAGTTAAATGAAGTTTAAAGATTTTAAAATAGAAGCACCTGTCAAGTATAAGGATCAAACTACCACTCAGCAGATTACCAACCCTGGAGAGAAAGAACCTGGTATGCTTTCTAAAGCCAAAGATGCTTTTAAGAAAGGCAGAGAATTTGGTAAAGTTGGAGCAGGTAATAAAGCCAAAGGTGACCTTGGTTCAGTAATTAGATCAATTGGACAAACTGCAAGTGATGTCAAAGGTGCTGTTACACCTGACAAACCAAAAGCAGGAACAAAGTTTCAAAAGAAAGATGATGCTCCAGTAACTGGGCAAGGAACAGAAAAGCGAGGAGTGCTTTCAAGTGAACCTATTTTGTCTCCAAGAGAATTAAAAGACGGTAGTGCATTTACTGACGAGCAAGGTGTTACTTGGACTTACAATAAAAAGGCTTGGTATTCAAATAGCAAATCATATCCTAAACCTATAAATGCAAAACAAGGTATAGAACTTTACAACAAAGCAAAAACAAGAACAAAAGTTGAAAGTAAACTATATGAAGCAGATGCACGTATCCAACACGCAGAAGATTTAGTTTTCTTCCAAGGTAGTGCTGGTGCGAAACGTGCCTTACAACAGTTGAAGGAGTTGGCAAGTGGCGGACAAGGAAAAGTTACTATTAAATGGGACGGATCTCCCGCAGTCATTTTTGGACGCGATGAAGATGGAAAGTTTATGCTTACCGACAAAGGTGGATTCGGAGCAAAAGGATACGATGGAAAAAACAAAAGTCCTGAAGCAGTAGAAAAAATGTTTCTTAATCGTCCAGGTGCACAAAAGAATCCAGAAGGGTACAAAGCACTTGCAGGTAATATGAAAAAGGCTTACTCTGTTATGGAGAAAGCAACACCAGAAAGTTTTAGAGGATACTTCAAAGGAGATATGCTCTATTTTAACACACCAAACTTAGAACAAGATGTTTATATGTTCAAGCCACAAATTGTACAGTATATGGTTAAGGCTGACAGCAAGATTGGCAAGAGGATAGGACAAAGTTCAGTTGGTGTAGTTATTCACAAGGTGGTAGATGAAGATGGTACAGAGTCGCCGTTGAACAAGTTTGATATGTTCCAAGGCAATGATCTATTTGTTATTCCACCTGTAACAGTTTCCGAAGCCCCTAAGGTAGACGAAACATCGGTAAACAAGTTAGAGGCTCTCGTTAATAAAAATGCAAGTTCTATTGACAGTTTCCTTGACAAAAGCAAATTGCAACAAATGAAGGTCTCTGACTTTGCCGATATCTTATATTCATATACCAACAGCAAAGTTGATACAGGTTTAAATAACTTAGGGCGTGACTTCCTTAAATGGTTGAGCAACAGCAAAGTAAGCAGAAACAAACAAGAAAAGATTACAGAATATATTAAACAAAACATCAATACTTTTAGTGCTATCTGGGATACAGTAAATGGCATCATGAAAGTAAAAGATAACATTATTAGTCAACTTGATTCACAGGACAGTGATGTAGTTGCGACCATTAATGGTCAACCTGGAGGTGAAGGATATGTGCTGTCTGATCCAACAGGAGATATGAAACTTGTTAATCGCAGAGGATTTACTGCGGCTAACAGAGCACAAATGAGATAGGAGCAAACTATGAAACTTAAAGAAATGTTAGACGATGTTAAGATGCACGAAATCGATGATGACTTTCGTGACTTAGGCATTGGCGGACCTGATTCAGCAGACGACGATGGTGCTGGTCTTGATCCAGATTTTAAACAAACACCAATGATTATGCAAATAGGTAAAGTGCTTGATTCAAGAGGCAATCCAAACCCAATCAAACACGTAACAACTGATGATGGTAAGAAACACGACGTCTCAGTTCAACAAGCAATGGTTATTAAAATGTTGTTAACTACAGACAAGGTTAAGCCAGATACAAAACGTGCATTTACTAAAGATGTACAGCAGGCAGATACACTTAGTATGTTATTACAAGCAGGTGATCAGAACGCAATGGTCAAGGCATTCCTTGACAAGTACAAGCCAGGTGACTCACCGGAGAAGAGCAACTACTAATGGAATTTTTGGCAGAACTACATGAAGCGAGAATGACTCGCGATAGCAGTAATCAAAAGGTTTTAACCTATACAGATTGCTGTGAGCGATTATATCTTTCTTTGCTTTCCTTAGAACTGCTTAGAAGGTATCCACAGTTTGCTCCTCTTGCACATGGGTATGCCAAGAAAACCACAGACAGAGATAGTTACAAACATTTTAGAATGTATGCAACTGATCTTTATAACTTTGCACACTTTGTTACAGGTGATGCAGATGTAATGAAGAAACTAAAAGATCCTAAATCTGCTATGGCAGTTCGTGCTAAGACCACACTGCCTGTAATGGCATTCAATAGATACTTAATGGGATTAGCATCAGGTCGTGCAAGTAACATGAACGATCAAGCAGTGTTTGTTAGCATTGAAAACTCTTTGAATATTATTAACACTGACTATAGAGATGTTCGTAGAAACATTTTTAACTTACAAAGATTAGCAACAGCAGACAAGAAAAAGATTGTAACACGTTTGTTATTTGCTGTTAGAGCAAAACTTCGTTCAAGTGATATTATTGAATACGTAGAAAAACTTGCGGCTGTTAGAGATCTTGAAACTGCTAAGATCAAAGACCCAGAACCAACAGTAAGTATTCCAGATATTAGTGTACAAGGAAGAGACCTTGCACTATACAGATATCTTGTAGGCACAGATAATATAATGCTTACAAAGAAATTTATTGAACTTGCTAAACAAGGCAAACCAGTTGCACCACAGTTTGTACAAGCCTACTTGCCAGCAATTAAGATGATAGATAATATAGTAAAAGGCGGTCCTGCCTTTGTTAGTATGCTCAGAACACTTGAAAAACGTGCAAAAACACAGCATAAGAAGTAATAATTCCAAAATCGACTAAATAATATTAACAACAAGTGTAGAGTAACACTTAGTTGCCATTTAAGAGAGAATACATTCTCAGAGAAAAACATATAGGAGAAATAAAATGGCTGGAATCACAGATGTAAACGGACAAGTACGTGACGGTAACGGATTAGGTCCAAAAACAGTAGTAATCAATATTGCTAAAACTAATATCACAAAAGCAGAGATGCAAACTATGGTTGACGAATTAGGTCAAGCAGGTCACACTATTGCTGGTATCAAAGGCTTTTTAGCAGATGAAACAGCAGACAACGTTCAAGTTGTTCTACAAGGTGGCATTGATTACGTAGCAGACGCAACAAACGCATTAGGCGTAACTGGCGCGGCTACAACAATCTTAGCAGGTCCTTTCGATCAGAACCCTGCATAATACTTTTTAGTATTAACACTAAAGGGCTCAGTTTTTACTGGGCCCTTTTTTTATGACCGATAAGTAATAGCATGAAGATTATTGTCAAAACACTGTTAGACATTACTGAAACAAAGAAACACAAGCACAACTGCTACGACAAGTTGAGTGTGAATCAACAAGGCAACTTTATGAGTTTCTTTAACTGTTTGAGTATGCGTTTCAATCCCTATTACGAAGTAAGTCCTACAGTTGAAGAACAAACAGTTGAAGGCTTAGGTTTTGGCAGTGACTACACAGGCACACAAAACGTATGGACATTCGAGTTTGATATTGAAACTTCTGTAGCAGGTATTGACAAGCAAACGCTTGTTGAGGACTTTGATCTTATACCTATGATTCCCGGACTTACAGAATCAATTACGATAAATAACAATGTGTTTATGACAACTGATAAGAAGAAACGCAACATAGTGTTTATCTTACCAGATAATGATACTACAGAATAGTATAAATATTTTTACATTAAGGCAACTTTACATCACAATTAGGCATCCATAAATTACAATTAGGCCAACTAACGAGTTTACTAATTTTACCCTTGAGCAGGGTACAATGGAGAGATTAAAGATGGCAAAAGCCACAGATTTAGAAAAAGAAAACTTAGAAGCCCACGTTGATCTTTGTGCCCAAAGGTACGAAGTATTAGAGGGTCGACTTTCCAAGATCGAAGAAAAAGTAGAACACATCCATAACGATATCACACATGGCAACAAGTCCATGATCAAAGTAGTAATTGGTGCCGCAGGTACTATTGTAGCAGGACTACTTTCCACAATCATTGTAATTCTTATCAACTTCAATTAAGCAATTTAAACACTAAATACAAGTGTTATGCAAATTGATGAAATTGTCGCACCACTGGCCGAAAAACAAATATGGGCACGAAGTGGGAAAAAAGTAGTTCGTAAGTATCGCTGTTCAACAGGACAACGCAAAGGTCGTATTGTTTCTCAAATAGGACAGTGCTTTGCCGCGCCTAACATCAAAGCAAAGATACGAATGAAAAAGACAAGAGCAAGACTTGGTAGCAGAATGGCACGTAAGGCTCGTAGAACTAAACGTATCAATCCTGCAAGTATCAGGGTACAGAAACTTAACAAAGCCTCAAGTGGCAAACGTACAAGGATTAAAACAGGAAGATGATAATTTCTGAAATACTTACTGAAGGTGCTCTACAGATTATGGGCCGTAAAGGAAGCAAACTTGTACGAAAGTATCGTTGCACATCAGGTTCACGCAAAGGACGTATTGTAGCAGATCCTGCAACTTGTAACAAGCCTAAGAGAGTTAAGAGTAGTATCAACATCAAGAAAGCAAAAGCAAGAAGAGGCAGTGCAATGAAAATTGCTTCTGCAAGAACAAAGAGAGCAAGAGGTTCAACACAACGTCTAACAAGAATTAACAGATCAGGTAGACGTAATTTAAAAAATATTAAACCAAGAACTCGCAGTAGAAAGAGGAAACGTTAATGAGATATAGTGACTTTCAAATCAACGAAGATCAAATGAGAACAAAACTCAAAGAACGTTATCCACATCTTGCTGAAGAACAGTTGGACGAAATAATGCCAGCAATTGGTGCAGTGGCAGGCAAAATTGGAGCAGGTGCGGCCAAGATGGGTGCAAAGGCTGTAGGTGCCGGAGTAAAAGCCGCTGGTAGAGTAGGTGCCCAAATGGGTAAAGCGGTCGCCAAAGGTGCGGCTAACATGGCCAAAGGTGCCGTGAAGGGTGCCGCTAATAAATTAGCCAACAAAGCCATGAACAAGGTTGCTGACAAAGCAGTTGGAAAAATGGCACAACAAGTATTAAAGCCTGGAGCAACTCTTCCAATGCCAGATCAACAAGGCAAAGAACAAGAGTTTGAAATCGATACAGTTAAGGGACAGGAAATTACATTAAAAAATCCTAAACCAAAACCAGGCGAGCCAATCAAAACAGTTCATAATAAGAAAGATTTAGATCCTATCATCAAACAAATAGCAGGTATGTAGATGAAAATTAATGAACTAATAACCAAATTTACTATTGCAATGAGTAACGAAGAAGCAGAAGTGCTTGAGGGAATGAAGGACAGATTAAGTCCGTTACATTCTTACACACCACGTGAACAAGTCGTTATTGAGAACCTTATTCGTAAGGCTCTTGTAAGTAAAGTAGTGAGTAATGGAACTGTTTTGGTAATGGCTAATGAAGAATACAAATCCTGAACTAATTAAAACCCTTGAAGAATTAATGGATGCTCAGTTAGAGCAGACTCCTGTCCCTGTGGTTAAAGGAAACAGCATTAGAATAAAAAATGCTATAGTTAGAAAGAACAAATATGGCTATCATATATTTAATTTAGTAGATAAATCACATATCGGATATACACATAGCAAAACTTCAGCGTTAGCAATGGCTCGTTGTGTAGCAATTAAACAGACTGATTCACTAAATAACATAAAGTACTTGGACAATAAGTTAAGCAAATACTACATGGATGCTGTATTTTACAAGCATACTGTAGAAAATACCAAGGACGACATTAAAAAAGAAGCGGCTTTGATGCGTTTTGATATTGCTATAGACGAATGTTGGGCCATTAGAGAACAGATTGAAAACTACATATTTGATAAATAAGTATAGTTAAAGGAACAGTATAATGAAAGTTAGTCAATTTACAAAACCAATTACAGCAAAAGCGTTAAACGAGAGTCTTGAACAACGTTTTAACGAAAAAATTAACATTGATGCATTTTCCACAGAGCAATTACAAGACGCTCGTAACAAATTGCGTACTAAGATTGCAGACATTGAAACAAATGAATCATTTGATGCTGTTGGCAATGACGAATATCAAAAAACAAATATGTTCCTTAAAGTAATTAACCAGGCAATTGAAGAAAGATCATCTATTGTAGAAGGCGATGTAGACTCCGACGAAGCAATCACAGAAGGCGCTGAAGAAGCCGCAACTCTTGTTATGGCCGCTAAGGACATGGTAGATAGAGTTACAGGCTGGATGGAAGACACAGCAGAAATGCAAACAGAATCAATGCTTGAAATAGGCGACAAGATCCGCGACGAAATGGGATCAGAACAATCAGAAAACTTTATTGGCACAGTTAAGCCAGCACTTGAAACACTTTTCACAACACTTGAACAGACTCGTGACGCACTTACAGGTGGCGTAGCCATCTTAACAGGCGAAGGGGCTCCAGAAACTATGGGCGACGAAGCACCTGCCGAAGAGCCAGAAATGGAACCAACAGTTGATGCAGATGCAGAAGCAGAAGCACCTGTTGAAGGCGAAGATGAATTTGGCGCGGCGGCTCCAGCGACAGGCGGCGAAGAAGAAGCCGGTAGAGAAAAACGTGAGTCAATTGAAAGAAGCAGAAGGCTCGGGACTATCCTGGGTGATTCAAAAAAAAAGTAATTGAATCAGCATCACCCAATCTGCTGAAAATCTTAAATTTCCTTGTAAAAAACAAAAAGGCATCAGTCTCTTGGGAAGAACTTAACGGCTATATGGACAACATGGGTGCTGAAGAATACAGCCAAGAGACTTTTAAAGCCGCATACGATCAAGATCCACAAATCAAATCACTGGTAGCAAGTTTTGATCCTGAAGGTGTTACACTCAAAGGTGGTGAAGAACCTCAAGCACCTGCTCAAGACAACACAGTAGACCAAATGGCACAGTCGGCAACGGCTAATGCTATGTCACAATAAAATAACTACTTGACTTTTTTACGTAAGTACTGTATAGTAACAGTTATGAATGAAGGTCAATATGATTCAAAACTTTAAAGAAGTCGCAAACCAATGGATATTGCATTCCAATTATCCTCAATACAAAGAGTTTGAAACACTTTTTGATAAGATAATTGCTGATGACGAAAGCGAAGGCACAACTACAGTTGATGGCGAGCAAATCTATATTCCAAAAGACAATTCAGAATATCAAGTAATTCAAAACAGATTCTTTAAATGGTTAGAAAAACAATTTGAATTCAAAGGCTTTTATGATTTTAAATGTATTGAGTCTTGGATTATCTATTATCAAAAAGGCGGATACCAAGGACTTCATGTTCACCAAGGCGACATGAATAAAAATACTTTTAGTGCAGTTATTCATTTGGATACTGTACCAATTAAACATAATTCTAAAAACAAGTTTAACGGAATGCTTTGGACACTCATGCCAGAACCTAATGGATTTCAACACCCCGATCACTTTGCAAGTGTAGAAGGCGGAGTAGTTTGTCTTGACGGCAGAGTGTGGCACGGTGTTTATCCTACAGATAGTATTAGACGCACCGTAGTTTACGATATCGAATATAAGAGGAAATAATTTTGTCATTAATAACCGAACGCTACCAATATAACGAAATCAAACGCCAACAAGTAGACGGCAAAAGATTGTATGCTTGTCCAGACGGCAATGCTGTCGCAAGTGTTACTACGATCTTAGATAAAACAAAAGACAAGTCAGGATTAATTGCCTGGAAGAAACGTGTTGGTGAAGCAAAAGCACAAGAAATTGTTACTGAAGCCGCTGGAGTAGGAACAAGAATGCACAAGTATCTTGAAGACTATATTGAGTTTGGCGAATGGCCTACGCCTGGAGGTAATCCCTATGCACAACAGGCACACAAAATGGCAGGACAAATTAAAGAAAATGCTATGATAGATGTAGATGAAATATGGGGCAGTGAAATCAACCTTTATCACCCTCAAATTTATGCAGGTACTACTGACCTTGTAGGACAATACAAAGGACAGCCTGCAATTATGGATTTTAAGCAAACTAACAAGCCTAAGAAACAAGAATGGGTTGAAGATTACTAT
>Ga0222718_10004315_pt1 | contig 11878 bp, 7 predicted proteins | sample C33_27DmetaG_FD_165045 | JGI IMG/M metagenome (GOLD analysis project Ga0222718, IMG submission 165045) | Estuarine water microbial communities from San Francisco Bay, California, United States - C33_27D | ecosystem: Environmental > Aquatic > Marine > Unclassified | place: USA: California... | reverse complement strand
AGGCACTCTGACGTTTGTAGAAGAGTGCCGGGTGGAGCTTCAGAAGGTCACATGGCCGGATGCGGAGCAACTCCGGTCCGCGACGATCGTGGTGCTCGCCTTCACGATGGTTGTTTCTGCGATCATCTGGCTGATGGACAAATCCGCAGGCTTCGTGATCAGCAGGATCATGGGGATATTCGGAGCGTAGCATGAGCACGACGACCGACTCCCGCTGGTACGCCATTCAGACGTATTCAGGGCACGAGAACAAGGTTCAGCGCCTGATCCAGCTCAAGATCGACGAGGGCGAGGGTGAAGGGGAATTGCTGGATGTGCTCGTTCCGACCCAGGAAGTGCTGGAAATCCGGAACGGCAAGCGAGTCACGGTCACGCGCCGTCTGTATCCGGGTTATGTGCTGGTCCACATGGCGCTGAATGAGCGCACATCGCATGCGATCAACAACATCCAGGGCGTGATCAAGTTCGTGGGCTCGGGCAAGGCGCCCCAGCCGCTGCGCGAAGACGAGATCAACAAGATTCTCGGAGTCGAGACCGAGTCCGAGGGTAAGACACAGGAAGAGATTCCGTTCCACATCGACCAGGTGGTCGAGGTCACCAAGGGACCGTTCACCGAGTTCAGCGGAACGGTTCAGGAAGTCTACCCTGACAAGGGCAAGGTGAAGGTGGAGGTGTCGCTCTTCGGCCGACCGACGTCGGTCGAACTCGACTATACGGACCTCAAGGGCTTCTAGAGCGGGAACACCAGGGTCATGGCCAAAAAAGTAATCGGATTCATCAAACTTCATGTCCCGGGTGGGCAGGCCAATCCGGCCCCCCCGGTGGGCCCGGCGCTTGGTGCGCACGGCGTCAACATCATGGAGTTCTGCAAGCAGTTCAACGCGAAGACCTCGGACACTCAGGGGCTCACGATCCCTGTCGAGATCTCGGTCTATGCCGACCGGTCTTTCTCCTTCATCACGAAGACTCCGCCGGCGGCGGTGCTCATCAAGAAGGCGATCGGGCTGGCCAAGGGTTCGGCAGCGCCGAACCGTGAGAAGGTCGGTACGATCACGCGTGCGCAGCTGGCGGAGATCGCAGAGACGAAGATGGAAGATCTCAATGCAAACGACGTGGATGCCGCGGTCGAGATGATCGCAGGCACCGCTCGTTCGATGGGACTTCTGGTAGAGGGTTAGTACTGGGGCTTTCGCCCCGCCCGAGTACCACCGCATGAGAGCCGTCAGCGGTGGGAGGGTCAACGAAGCGGCTCGTGAACAGGATGCCAAACAAAGGAAAGCGCTACGGGTCGGCCCGCGCGGCCGTACCTGCCGGCGTCAAGATGGCTCCGGATGACGCAGTGAAGCTCGTGCGCGAGCTCGCCGGTGCGAAATTCGACGAGACAGTCGACATCGCCACGCGTCTAGGAGTGGATCCCCGCAAAGCCGATCAATTGGTTCGGGGTACCGTGGTCCTCCCTCACGGGACGGGTAAGTCCGTCCGTGTCCTGGCGATCGTCCAGGGTGAAAAGGAAGCGGAGGCCACCGAAGCTGGCGCTGATTACGTAGGGGTAGAGTTCGTCGACAAGATTCAGGAAGGCTGGCTCGACTTCGATGTCTGCGTCGTCACGCCTGACCTGATGGGTAAGGTGGGCCCCCTTGGCCGAGTGCTCGGTCCCCGGGGGCTGATGCCTACGCCGAAAGCCGGTACCGTCACGTTCGACATCGGGCGTGCGGTACAGGAGATCAAGGCGGGTAAGATCGAGTTCCGGGTCGACAAGACGGGGAACGTGCATGCGCCGATCGGCAAGGTCTCGTTTTCTGATGAACAGCTGAGTGAGAACCTCGCGGCGTTCATGGATCAGATCGTTCGTGCGAAGCCGTCGGCAGCCAAAGGCACATACCTGAAGAGCGTCACGGTCTCGAGTACGATGGGGCCGGGTGTGGGCATCGACACAAACTCGTGGAGGGGCTGATGGATCGCGCCACGAAAGAGACGTTCGTAGAGCAGTTGAAGGAGCGCATGGATCGCGCACCTGCCCTCTATCTCACGGACTTCACCGGATTGAACGTGAAGGCGATGACTGAACTCCGCGCAGCATTGCGGAAGTCGGGTGCCGAATACGTTGTCGTGAAAAACCGACTGGCAAAGCGTGTCTTCAACGAATCTGACACGCTGCCGGACATCACCGAGAGCCTCGTCGGGCCTACAGGCTTCGTCTTCGGCTACGAAGATGCCGCTGCGACCGCGAAGGCGCTCCATGAGTTCGCCAAGGGTCACAACAAGAAACCCACCTTCAAGCTGGGCGTCATGGAGAATCGGATTCTCCAGCCCGAGCAGGTTGAGAAAATTGCAGAGCTTCCGCCACGAGAGCAGTTGCTCTCCGAGCTTGCCGGTGCGTTCGAAGCACCTATGGCCATGCTCGCAACGGCACTGGAGGCGAAGCTTCAGGAGACTGCCGGTCTACTCGACGCGTTGAAGGAAGAGCGCGCGGAGGCAGGTTGAGCCCGCATCCCGGGCAGGTAGTAGAAGGGACGCGGGCGCGTTCCTGGTAATTCACAGGTTCAAACCAGAATCCGACACGAAGTCGGTGGACATCAGGAGATTGTAAAGATGGCGAATCAGGAAGAGCTGCTCGAAGCGATTGGTGGCATGACGGTTCTCGAGCTCTCCGAGTTCGTTGACGCCTTCAAAGAGAAGTTCAACGTCACAGCCATGGCTGCGCCCGTTGCGGTTGCCGGTGGTGCTGCCGGTGGTGACGCCGCGGCCGAAGAGAAGGACGAGTTCGACGTCGTCCTCGCCGGCATCGGTGACAAGAAGATCCAGGTCATCAAGGTCGTGCGTGAGCTGACCGGCCTGGGCCTCAAGGAGGCCAAGGAGCTGGTGGATGGAGCTCCGAGCACCGTCAAAGAGGGTGCTTCGAAGCAGGAGGGCGAGGAGATGAAGGCCAAGCTCGAGGACGTTGGCGCCAACGTCGAACTCAAGTAAGGCAGCTTGGGCTAGCGAGTGCTGAACCACTCGTTCCCGAGCAGTATCACCGGAGGCGATCGCTTCGCGATCGTAGCTTCGTGCGCGGCGTCACGCTGCGTGACAACTCGGGCCAGCACGGGACCCGGCTACGGGCGCACCTCGCGAGAGGTGTGCCTGTGGTCGGGCTTCGCGCGCTTGGTCCATTTCGAACACGACAACGCCCCTCGTCCGTGCGTGCGGATGGGGTCGTAAGGGGGACGCACGTTGGAACTGCGCAAGGATAACCGCCCGATCTTGAGCTTCGCGAAGCTCAGATCCGTAATGCCGATGCCCAACCTGCTGGATGTCCAGCTTCGCTCGTTTGAAAAGCTTGTGGAGCAGGACCCGGAGGAGCAGTGGGACTTTGGGCTGGATCGTGTATTCGGGGAGATCTTCCCGATCGAGGACGTAAACGAGCACTTCATGCTCGAGTACCTCTCGTGTACGCTCGGTGAGCCCAAGTACTCCGTAGAGGAGTGCATCGAGCGAGACATGACGTACGCGGCGCCCTTGAAGGCGACGCTCCGCCTCATCGTCTGGGAGCAGCCCGAGGAAGAGGAAGAGCAGAAGAAGAAGCGGAAGAAGAAGAAGCAGTCGACGCCCATTGAAGAGCGTGTGACTCAGGACATCATCGAGAAAGAAGTGTACCTCGGTGACCTCCCGCTTCTGACCGAGCTCGGGACCTTCATCATCAATGGAGCCGAGCGGGTCGTGGTGAGCCAGCTTCACCGCTCACCCGGTGTCGTCTTCGAGGAGAACATCCACCCCAACGGCACGAAGCTCTACAGCGCGCGGATCATCCCCTTCCGCGGGTCGTGGGTCGAGTTCACGCTCGACATCAACGACATCTGCTACGTGCACATCGACAAGAAAAAGAAGTTCCCAGCGACCGCACTTCTGCGTGCGCTCGGCTATTCCACCGATGCGGACATTTTCAATCTCTACTATCACGTAGAGACCGTGAAGCTTGGCAAGCTGGATGATGCCAAGAAGCTCGAGATTGAAGGCAAGGTCATTGCTGAGGAGTTCGTCGATCCGGAGACAGGCGAGATCCTGATCGACAATGGCGAGGAGATCGAGGAAGAAGTCATCGAGATCCTCGAGCGCCTCGGCGTCAAGAAGATCAAGGTGTACAAGAGCGATCGTGAGACGGCTCGTGGTGAGAGCCCCATGATCAAGAACACGATCAAAAAGGACCCGACGGAGGACGAGGGAGAGGCGCTCAACGCGATCTACTCACTGCTCCGCCCCGGCGATGCCCCGAATATCGAGACCGCTCGTGAGGCCCTCGAGCGGGTCTTCTTCAACCCAAAGCGCTACGATCTCGGCCGTGTCGGTCGCTACAAGATCAATCAGCGCCTCCAGGTCGATGTCCCGCGCTCGGAGACCGTCCTCACGAAGGACGATTTCATCTCGATCGTTGGACACCTCATCGAACTCAACGAGGGCCGTGGGTACACGGACGACATCGATCATCTCGGTAACCGTCGGGTGCGGACCGTGGGTGAGCTCATCGCCAACCAGTTCAGCGTCGGCCTCAGCCGTATGGCGCGTCTGGTCAAGGAGCGGATGTCGATCAACACGGATCCCGAGAAGATCAACATCGACGATTTGGTCAACGCTCGGACCGTATCCGCGGTGATCCAGGCGTTCTTCGGGTCCAGCCAGCTGTCGCAGTTCATGGACCAGACCAACCCGCTGGCCGAGATGACGCACAAGCGTCGTCTGTCCGCGCTTGGGCCGGGTGGCTTGACGCGTGAGCGCGCGGGCTTCGAGGTGCGGGACGTTCACTATTCCCACTATGGACGGATGTGCCCGATCGAGACCCCTGAGGGTCCGAACATCGGCCTCATTACATCGCTGACCACGTATTCCCGTATCAACGATCTTGGCTTCGTGGAGACCCCCTACCGGAAGGTGAAGAAGGGGAAGGTCACGAACGATATCGAGTGGTTGTCCGCGAACGAGGAAGAAGAAGCCCGAATCGCACAGGCCAACGCGCCGCTCGACGACAAGGGCAACTTCAGGAACGATTTCGTGCTCTGTCGTGAGCGTGGTGACTTCCCACTGCTGCAGCCCGACAACATCGATTACATGGATGTTGCGCCGGACCAACTGGTCTCGGTCGCTGCTGCGTTGATTCCGTTCCTCGAGCATGATGACGCCAACCGAGCGCTCATGGGCTCGAACATGCAGCGTCAGGCCGTCCCACTCCTGTACACGGATGCTCCGCTCGTCGGCACAGGCCTGGAGGCGAAGGTCGCCTCCGACTCAGGGGCCGTGATCGCGGCCCGCCGTGGTGGGACCGTGGTTCATGTTACGGCTGACGAGATCGTGGTCGACACGGGAACGATTGCCCCGGGCAGCGGTGAACAGCCGCTTGCCAAGCTGGCGCAGTATGATCGCTACCGTCTCCGGAAGTACTGGCGGACGAACCAGGACACGGCCATCAACCAGCGTCCGCTCGTGCGGATCGGTGAAGCCGTCCACCCGGGCGACATCATCGCAGACGGCCCGAGCACGGACCAGGGCGAGCTCGCCCTTGGGCGTAACCTGCTCGTGGCGTTCATGCCTTGGTACGGTTCGAACTTCGAGGATGCCATCGTCATCAGCGAGAAGCTGGTGAAGGATGACGTGTTCACCTCGGTCCACATTCAGGAACTGGAACTCCACGTCCGCGACACGAAGCGCGGAATGGAAGAGATCACGCGTGAGATCCCGAACGTTGCGGAAGAGAGCCTCGCCGATCTCGATGAGCGTGGGATTGTCCGGGTCGGAGCGCGTGTAAAAGCCGGAGACACCCTGGTAGGGAAGATCACCCCGAAGGGTGAGACTGAGCTCTCGCCGGAGGAGAAGCTCCTCACGGCAATCTTCGGTGAGAAGGCCAAGGACGTGAAGGACTCGTCCCTCCGGGTATCGCCCGGCATGTCCGGGACCATCATCGACGTGAAGATCTTCAGTCGTCGAATCGATGACCCGCTCCTCGAGAAGGAACACGGCGTGAAGATCGGTGATCTTCGCGCGATGGAGCGGGAAGAGATTCAGCGCATTCAGGACGCGCGCGACGAAGAACTCCGCTCCGTTCTTCAGCGGCAGACCGTTGCCCTGATGCTGAAGAAGGGGACCGTCGAGCCCATCATGGACGAGGGCACGAAGTTCACGAAGGAGACGATCGACGGAATCAACTTCAAGCGAGTTGATCTGACCACGTTCAAGATTCAGAACAAGGAAGCGAGCGAGCGGCTTCGGCGCGTGGTCGACGAGTCCGGTCGCCGGATTCAGCGGGTCAAGGAGCGCACTGAGGAGCAGATCGACAAGGTCTTCCAGCCGGATGAACTGCCGCCGGGGGTGGTCCAGCTCGTGAAGGTCTACGTCGCGGAGAAACGGAAGATTTCCGTCGGCGACAAGATGGCGGGACGCCACGGCAACAAGGGCATCATTGCCCGGATCGTGCCGGAAGAGGAAATGCCATTCCTGCCCGACGGGACACCGGTTGAAATCGTACTCAACCCGCTGGGCGTGCCGTCTCGAATGAATGTCGGCCAGATCCTGGAAACCCACCTGGGGTGGGCTGGACGTGTTCTTGGCTTCGAGGCCAAGACACCGGTCTTCCAGGGTGCGACCGAAAACGAAGTTGGTGCGCTGCTCAAACTCGCCGGACTGCGATGGGTCGACGACGCACTCAACCTCCGTGCGTCATCGCCGACGTCACACGACGACATCGAGACCATGGTGACGATCGCAGGTACCCTGCCGGTCATCATGGCGGGTGGCGACGATGAGGCGAATGGTGAAGATCCGGTGGGTCACACGCACGGTATCGGCCAGTCTCTCGACGCGTACCTGAACGCGAAGCTCTCGAAGAAGCAGGAGCAGTACTTCGCGAAGGTCGTAGACTTCCTGCTCGAGTCCGCGGAGGAATTGGCGGACCGTCAGGGTGAGAAGATGTCCGATCTCTTCCCGGCGATTCAAAAACTCAAGGGGCGTTCCACCGTGAAGTCGGGCCTCGACGATGCGGTGGTCGAACTCCTCGAGTACTCCGAGATCTTCCCCAATGGGAAGATCTGGCTCCGCGATGGCCGAAGCGGCCGGAAGTTCGACTTCCCGGTCACGGTCGGTGCCATCTACATGCTCAAGCTGAGTCACCTCGTGGATGACAAGATCCATGCGCGCTCGATTGGGCCGTACTCGCTCGTGACTCAGCAGCCGCTGGCCGGTAAGGCTCAGTTCGGCGGGCAGCGCTTCGGTGAGATGGAGGTGTGGGCTTTGGAAGCGTATGGCGCAGCCCATACGCTGCAGGAGATTCTCACCGTCAAGTCCGACGACGTGCAGGGTCGCTCCAAGGTCTATGAGGCCATTGTGAAGGGCGACAACCTGCCGAAGCCGGGCATACCGGAGTCGTTCAACGTTCTCGTGAAGGAACTCCAGGCCCTCGGCCTCTCCGTCACTCTCGGAGAGGAGGAATAAGAGATGATCGATTTCCCAAGGACCCGTGATCAGCGTTCGGCCGACTTCGAGTTTATCCAGGTCCGTCTCGCCTCCCCGGAGGAGATTCGTTCCTGGTCGTTCGGTGAAGTCATCAAGCCCGAAACGATCAATTATCGTTCGTTCAAGCCCGAACGGGACGGTCTCTTTTGTGAGCGTATCTTTGGCCCGGTCAAAGACTGGGAGTGTCACTGCGGCAAGTTCAAGCGGATTCGTTTCCGTGGGCACGTATGTGACCGGTGCGGTGTCGAGGTCACGCTTTCGAAAGTGCGTCGCGAGCGTATGGGCCACATTGAGCTGGCTGTGCCTGTCGCGCACATCTGGTTCTTCAAGACGTTGCCGAGCCAGCTGGGTTACCTGCTTGGCATGACCCTGCGTGACCTCGAGAAGGTCATCTACTACGCGGCGTACGTCGTCACGAACCCGGGCAAGCAGGAAGTCGAATTCCAGCAGCTGCTCGACGAGGACGAATACTACGACCTCCGGGTGAAGGCCCGTGAGGAAGGGGATGAAGAGTTCACGGCGGACATCGGAGCCGAGGCGGCTCGGACGCTCCTCCGGATGCTTGACGACCCTGATAAGAAGAAGATCAAGGACCGTAACGCGGATGGTCGGGGTCTCGACCGGCTCGCGGAATGGCTTCGGTACGAGATCGCTCACGAGACTTCTCAGCACCGCAAGAAGAAGAAGCTGAAAAGGCTCAAGGTGGTCGATGCCCTGCGCACGTCGGGTGATACGCCGGACACGCGCAACAAGCCGGAGTGGATGATCCTGGATGTGATTCCGGTGATTCCGCCGGATCTGCGCCCGCTCGTTCCGCTCGATGGTGGTCGATTTGCCACCTCCGACCTGAACGACCTTTATCGTCGGGTCATCAACCGGAACAACCGACTCAAGAAGCTGATCGACATGCGTGCTCCGGAGGTGATCCTCCGCAACGAGAAGCGCATGCTCCAGGAGTCGGTCGACGCCCTGTTCGACAACGGCCGGCGCTCCAAGGCGATTCGTGGCCGGGGGAAACGGCCACTCAAGTCGCTGTCCGACATGCTCAAGGGAAAGCAGGGCCGTTTCCGGCAGAACCTGCTTGGTAAGCGTGTGGACTACTCTGGCCGTTCGGTCATTGTTGTCGGCCCGGAGCTCAAGCTGCACCAGTGTGGTCTGCCAAAGGCGATGGCAGTGGAACTGTTCAAGCCGTTCATCATCCACGAGCTCGAAAAGCGTGGGGAAGCGGAGACGGTGAAGCGCGCCAAGAAGATCGTCGAGAAGGAAGATCCCAAGGTCTACGAGGTCCTCGAAGACATCATCAAGGACCACCCGGTCCTCTTGAACCGCGCGCCGACGCTGCATCGCCTGGGTATTCAGGCTTTCGAGCCTGTGCTCGTCGAGGGTAAGGCGATTCGCCTGCACCCGCTGGCCTGCGCTGCGTTCAACGCCGACTTCGATGGCGATCAGATGGCGGTGCACCTGCCGCTGTCGTTCGAAGCGCAGCTTGAGGCACGCGTGCTCATGCTGTCGTCGAACAACATTCTGCTTCCGTCGAACGGTCGCCCGGTTGCGGCGCCGACACAGGACATGGTCATTGGGTCATACTACCTGACCAACCCCGGACTGCAGATCGGGGATCTCGAGCGTGTCGCCAACGATTCCAAGGTGGCGAAGGGCCGTCGCGATGAGGTCAACGAGCAGCTCGATGAGATCTATGCGGATGCGCCACGCTACTCCTCGTACGGAGAGGTTGAGATGGCGCTCGCGCAGGAGCGAGTGACGTTCAACTCTCCGGTCTGGTACTTCGTTTCCGCAGAGTTTGGCGGGGTCGAGGAGAAGGACGCCCGCTGGGAGCGCACGACCGCTGGTCGCGTGTTGTTCAACTCGATCATTCCGGACGAGCTTGGCTTCATCAACAAGACGTTCGGGAAGCGCGAGTTGGGTGATCTGGCGTTCGAGTGCTTCACGGTGACCGGCATGGGCCGCACCACGGAGTTCCTGGATGCGATCAAGGACTTCGGCTTCCGCTACGCTACGATGGGCGGGATCTCCGTCGGCATCGAGGACCTGGAGGTCCCGGCCGAGAAGCGGCAGATCCTTGAAGAAGCCGACGAGCAGGTCGCACGCTTCCAGAAGGCCTACTCCAGCGGCTTCATCTCGAACGGCGAGCGGTACAACAAGGTCATCGACACTTGGACGCACGCGAACAACGACGTCGCAGACGCGATGGTGCGGCACCTGGAGCGGTCCCACGACGGGTTCAATCCGGTGTACATGATGATGACCTCCGGTGCACGGGGTAACCGCGACCAGATGCGTCAGCTCGCAGGGATGCGTGGCCTGATGGCCAAGCCGCAAAAGAAGCTGACGGGTGGAATCGGTGAGATCATCGAATCACCCATCAAATCCAACTTCCGCGAAGGCCTGACGGTGGTCGAGTACTTCATCTCGACCCACGGTGCGCGGAAGGGTCTGGCTGACACGGCGCTGAAGACGGCGGATGCGGGTTACCTGACGCGTCGTCTGGTGGATGTCGCGCAGGACATGACAACCACCCAGGAGGATTGCGGGACGATTCTCGGTCTCGAGATGACCGCGCTGAAGGAAGGCGAGGACATCATCGAGCCGCTCTCCGATCGTATTGTCGGAAACGTTGCTCTGGACGACGTCTACGATCCGATCGACGGCGAGCTCATTGTCGAAGCGGGTTCGCTCATCGTCGAAGAGCAGGCCGAGCAGATCGAGGCGTCTGGAATGCAGATGGTGCGCATCCGGTCCGTCCTCACATGTGAGTCGAAGCGCGGCCTGTGCCAGATGTGCTACGGCCGGAACCTTGCGACCATGAAGATGGTCGACACAGGTGAAGCTGTCGGTATTCTCGCCGCCCAGTCGATTGGTGAGCCCGGCACGCAGCTCACGCTGCGGACGTTCCACATCGGCGGTACGGCGTCACGCATTGCGGCGCAGACACAGCGTAAGTCCAAGATCGATGGAATCGTCGATCTCGAGCGGGTGACCACGGTCACGACCCCGGACGGGACCGTGATCGTCACGTCACGTGAGGGTGAGATTCTTCTGAAGACGCCGGAGGGTGCGGTTCGAAGCCGTCTGGCGGTTCCATATGGCGCGACGAGCGACATTGAAAAGGGACAGGAGATCTCTGCCGGTGACCTGCTCTTCAGCTGGGACCCCTACTCCGAGCCGATGGTGGCGGATTCCAAGGGTGTCGTCCACTTCCAGGATATCGTGGAAGACGTCACGATGCGCGAAGAGCTGGATGAGTCCACGGGCCGTCGCCAGATGGTGATCATTGAGGATCGGGACAAGAAACTCCACCCGACGATCGTTATTCGGAAGAAGACCAAGAAGGCCGAAAAGCTGCGTGAGTTCATCGTTCCGGTCGGCGCTCAGCTGACCGCCAAGGACGGGGAAGAAGTCGAGCTTGGTGACACCATCGCCAAGATCAGCCGAGAGGTGTACAAGACGCGCGACATCACGGGTGGTCTCCCTCGGGTCGCGGAGCTCTTCGAGGCGCGTAAGCCGAAGGATCCGGCAGTCATCGCCGAGATCGACGGGAGCATCAGTTTCGGCGATATCAAGCGGGGTAAGCGTCAGATTCACGTCACGCCTGAGCAGGGCGAGCAGCGGACGTACGACGTGCCGGTCGGTAAGCACATGCGAGTTCACACGGGCGATGTTGTGCGTGCCGGTGATCGTATTTCCGAAGGCCCGGTGAACCCGCACGACATCCTCGCGATCAAGGGGCCGCGGGCCGTTCAGGAATATCTGCTGAACGAGATCCAGGAGGTTTACCGACTCCAGGGCGTGAAGATCAACGACAAGCACATTGGTGTGATCGTGCGCCAGATGCTTCAGAAGGTTCGCGTCACCGATGCCGGCGACACGGCGCTCCTCGAGGGAGAGAATGTCGACCGAACCGAGTTCCGAACGGTGAATACGACGGCGCTCGCCGAGGGCTTGAAGCCTGCCCGCAGTGAGCCGCTTCTGCTCGGGATCACCAAGGCATCGCTCACCACCGAGTCATTCATCTCGGCTGCCTCCTTCCAGGAGACGACGCGGGTACTTACCGATGCGGCCGTCCGCGGTGCGAAGGATGAGCTCAAGGGTCTGAAGGAGAACATCATCATCGGCCACCTGATTCCGGCGGGAACGGGTATCCACCGATACTCGAACGTCGAGTTCATGGTCGAGCAGTCGTATTACGATGAGGAGATCGTCCCTCTGGGTGAGCCGGGTGAGCTGGTACCTGGCCTCGGCATCGAGGGTGACGAGATCCCCGGGCTCAAGTAGCCGGGACTTCTTCGGAGCTTCAGGATTCGGCCCGGGTCGCGTTTGCGATCCGGGCCGTGTTCGTTTGCGAATGAACCGGTGGCTGGGAGAACGAGACAGCGGCATAACG
>Ga0222718_10004313_pt1 | contig 11880 bp, 12 predicted proteins | sample C33_27DmetaG_FD_165045 | JGI IMG/M metagenome (GOLD analysis project Ga0222718, IMG submission 165045) | Estuarine water microbial communities from San Francisco Bay, California, United States - C33_27D | ecosystem: Environmental > Aquatic > Marine > Unclassified | place: USA: California... | reverse complement strand
ATCATTACCAATCTAGCAAGTGAGCATGTTTTAAACGCGCGAGATGAATCACTGTGGAAACAGAGCTTACAACAGCTCGGTAAAAAGTTTTCAATCATGGCTGACTTCCCAGAAAATCCGAGCATGAATTAATAGCCAGCGTTGTTAATACCGATTGCATTTGTTCTGCACGTTCTGATTTATATACCTTATCACCTATTCTTGAAATAGAAGCAATTCCACTGCCTGTATTCGTAGTAAATACCTCATGAAAATTTGATAGTTGACTAGGCAAAACTGATTCCTCTTTCAAATTCATATTAAATTGATGGGCTTTCTCGATTATCACCCTTCGAATCACGCCATTCAAACCACCATCAGTTAATGGTGGGGTAACTAAGTCGCTTTCTGAGACAAAAAAGACGTTGCTAGAAACCGCTTCGGTAATGTATCCTGCTTCATTGAGCAATATGGCTTCGCTTACCTGATTTTCCAAGGCATGAACCGCAGCCAAAATGTGCAATGTTTTATCAATTAGTTTAAAGTTACCAAATGGATTACCTGATGACTTTTGATCTTCAAAAATCACGGCCTTTTTAGTGACGACAGGTGAAGGGTACACCTCTAATCCTGAACCTGATACCTCCATAAAAATTTCAGCCATGTTCGACTCTGGAAAGTATTTACCCCCACCTGATCGATAAAACACAATTCTTAATGTTCCTGTATCGACATCATTCTTCATTAAAAGGTTTTTGACCAAATCTGTTAACATCTCGCTTGACGGACATTCTTCAAGCTTTAAAAAGGCACACGTCTGCTCAATCCTTGCCAAATGATATGACCAGAAGATAGGTTTTCGATTATAAAACCGTACTGCCTCAAAAAAGCCATCGGCATATCTAAATGCTCGATTATTAAAACTTATATCCAAGCTTTGAGCATGGTGAAACTCACCTTTATGATAGACCACACTCAATCGAAGAACCTAAGAATTAAAGAAGGCTTAGTAGCAGCGGTGAAAACAAGACCAAAAATTGCCCCGATGTAATGAGCAGAGTGGGCAATATTGCTCTTTCTATTCCGATCCATATAAACCTCATATCCAAGATAAAGGATCCCAAAAGCAAATGCCGGCAGACCGATTGGAATGAGGATTATGCCTAGCTTGCTGAATGGATTCATCAGGATATAGCTAAACACAACTGCTGATACAGCACCCGAAGCACCTACCCCGTGATATGCATAATTCTCCTTGTTACGCATATAACCGGGCAAGGCACTGAACAACACTCCACCTACGTAAAGCAACAAGTAATAAGCGACCCAAACCTGTTGTCCATATAGCGCTTGAAAATTAGCCTCTACCGTATTACCAAAGGTGTATAACACATACATGTTTATGCCCAAGTGAAAGCCATCAGCATGTATGAAAGCATGACTAAAAAAACGATACCATTCCTTATTCCGATCGATTAGATATGGCTGAAAATCAAGCTTAAAGAAAAGCTCTCTATTTCGAAGAGCACTTAATGAAACAAGGACCGTAACAAGCAATATGAAAATGGTGATCGACATATTTTATTCTTCAAGTGTTGTTTTCATTGCATAACCAATAGACTCATTAGCTATCGTCACTTGATCCCAAGCGGAAATATCTTTAGATGATAAGATTGGAAGCATCTTTACGAAGTTAACTTCTATGAGTCTTAAGCCTGCTGAAAATGCTCAATGATGCCTCGACCATATTCCAATAGTTCATCATTTAAAAACATAACTGGATATGTAAAAACCTGTTCAGGTGTAGAATCTCCTTCGTCATCAACATTTATGATAAGGCATTCTATTCGCTTTCTTTTGATATAGTCTACTACATCATCACACTGCGCGCAATCGTTGGATATGTATAATACATATCTTCTCATTCTATGGTAACAGTATTACTTAGAAACCATCATGATGTCTCGCACCACTTCTGGTTGAAAAGAGCTCTTACCGAGCACCTTAACTGTAAAAGCTACTGGCTCCCGGTCATCTGCGGTAATGTAAACATCAAACTCACCCGGAGGCAATATAATCACATAGCGTTGCGTATTTTGGTTTGGTGTGTAGTTACCTTCTAACTCACCTGTGGCTAGGTTTGTAACTGTGATAGCCGTGCCTGACAACTCTCCTTTGTCTGCACTTAGCACACCTCTGAGCACAGTATACTCAGGATCAACTTCAGATATGGTTAATCTATAAATGTCATAATCTCCGTACCCTTCAGGTCGAAGCGCTGAGATATAACCATAACGCCCAGATGCCGATTGACGATAGTTCATATCATCATCCACAGAATTCACAGGATAACCTATGTTTCTCGGATTGACAAAGGCGTTAGAATCTGCATCCCATTTGGCTTGGAAGATGTCAAATCCTCCCATGCTAAAATGGCCCTTGGAACTAAAGAAGAGCGTTTTACCATCTGGCGATAAGTTTGGAAAATCCTCATCTCTCTCAGTATTGATACTAGGACCAGCATTGCAGGGCACGCCCCACGCGCCTGTAGGCAGCTTTTTAGCTATCCAAATATCAGTTCCGCCATACCCTCCATCTCTATCACTCACGAAGTAAACCGTGTTCCTGTCCGTACCATAAGTTGCTGCAATTTCACGAGAATCTTCACTGTTTATCCGTGGCCCCAATGGCACAAGGTTCTCAAGCTGATCGTTTGCAAAATCAGCTTCATAGATATCACCACTTATTCCCTCTTCACCTTTCATGAGCAGCATATTCTTTCCATCATTGGCCATTCCAATCACCACTTCGCTTTCTGATGGTTTATTATCGGCTTCAGGCATATGCACCGCATCAGTGTACTCGCCATTTTCCACTTTAGAATAGTAGATGTTATTCGAGAATGTACCATCTGGAAGTTTGGTGCTTCCGTCATCACGCTTTGAAGTAAATACTACAAAACTCTCATCCATAGTAACAAATGGAAAGTAGTCTGGATATGGGCTATTGATGTGTTCACCCAAGTTTTCGTACACACATTCCCGAGGGAATTTTATCAATTGATAAGCATTTTCGCAATACTCAATTTCTATTTCCGCTTCTTCAACCGAGAACTCATCAATTGATGAGTAGTACTCAATATATTTATTAAAGTTTTCTATGGCCCTATCAAATCGCATATCCGATTGGTATGCTTTTCCAATTAGATAATATACTGTCGCTGCCTCATCGTCATAAAAAACCACCTTTTGAAAGTATGGCAAGGACTTGATTTTGTCATAATCAGAATTTAAGAGGCATAAACCTGCGTTATAATTTACCTTGATGTCTTCTGGGTCACGCTCCAAGACGAGTAAGTACTCATCTAGTGCCTCCTTGTAATTTTCATCGAAAAACAAACGGTCTGCCCGCTGAATATTTCCAGTAGGAATTATCTTCTTTTCGATGATGTCTGTCATGAACACCTCCTCTGGAGCATCAGTTTCGTCTTCGTTTTGACCTAAAGCCAGGTTTGATAACAAAAGACTCATGGTCAAAAGGGCGGTTAGTTGTCTCAGCATAGCTTTATCATGAAAACCTCAAATTTAAAAATGCAAGTGATAGTAAACTTGATTTTCTTAAGAACTATGGTCGGCAACGATAAACCAACTTCCATTAATTTTTTTCCAAACCAATGTGAAGCGGCCTGAAACATCGTCATCTGATTTACTCAGAGACCACTGTCCAACGGTATAGGCGCTGTTTTTTGAGGTAAATTTTGTCTCAATATCAGAGAATTCGAGCTTACCCATTTTTTCAGCCGTGGGATACGACTTCTTATATCTGTCCAAAGCTGCTTGCCAGCTATAGGAGGTTGATTTACCTCCTGTAAAAACAAGAGAGTCACTCATCCAATAACCAGACATGTACCCTTCGAGATTGCCTTTGTTCCAAGCTGCAGCTTGGCCTTGCATCACTTTTATTATTTCCTCAGACTCACTCTTTGCAGTCGGAAAGGTGCAACTGCATATGACGCAAGTCAAGAAAGCTAATACCCTAATCATTGGATTCTAGTATTTCCCAAGTGTGATCTCCTAGTAATTTTGTGGTTGAAATATATTCCCAACTCGGTTTGCTTCTTCCCCACTCATCTGGCCCCAACAAGGACAGTATATAGCCTTCGTTCTCTTTCTGGTAAAGATGGTATATGTGTCCAACGAGTGGTTTGAAATTCATTTTTGCTCCATATATCAACTCTGACACATCTTTTCTCTGCTGAATCTTTTTCGCCTCTTCCGCCAACAGTTCAATCTGGCGCCTAATCTGACCGAGTTGTAAATCCGTTTGCTCATACATGGATGAGAGTGCCTGGCTTTTAAGCTTACCTCGATCTTCAGGTTTAATAATCGCACTACCTACATGGTGCGCATACTCCAATAATCCGGGAGTTTCGGTTACTTTATCTTTATCAATCGGATTAACAATCTCTTTGTCCGATTTTTTCTGACTTCCCATGGTAATCACTTGCTTTCAAGTCCGTATTTGTCGAGCATATAAACCAGTGCCGTAATTGATCCTATACCAAGCTCTAATTCTCGCTTATTGACTTGATCAAAAGTGTCGTTTGCACTATGGTGATGGTCAAAATATCGCTGACTATCAGGAACAAAACCTATCAATACATTCTCGTCTGTCTGTAATGGCTTAATATCTGCACCACTGCCACCTTCCTGTAATTGATGGACGCCATACTTTTCAAGCAATGGTTTTAAATCGATGATTCGTTGAACGAGTGTGGGGTTTCCTTCCGCATAAAAACCACGCGGTGTAAAGCCTCCCCGGTCTGACTCAATGCATGCTACATGCTCTAGTCCTTCCTGTTCAGCTAAACGTGCGTACTCTGTTGCACCACGTAATCCATTCTCTTCATTCATAAAAAACACAACCCGAATCGTGTAATTTGGTTCATATTTTAACTCTTGCAGAAGTTCAAGAACAGCCAATGATTGCATTACGCCCGCCCCATCATCGTGTGCTCCGTGTCCCACATCCCAACTATCCAAATGCCCGCCAAGCAGAATGATTTTTTCAGGGTGCGTTTTACCCTTTATTTCTCCAATCACATTATGGGATAAGACCTCATCAAAGGTTTTACAGTGTTGAGACCAAGTGATCTTAGCAGATTCACCAGCAGAGAGTTTTTCAGAAATCAACTCAGCATCCATAGTGCTTATGGCTGCTGCTGGAAGCGTGTCTATTGCATTTTCATAAGTCATGCTTCCCGTATGCGGAAAGGTATCAAGTCTCAAGCTTAGCGATCTCACAATGGCGCCTACTGCGCCATACTTCGATGCCTCTACTGCACCGCCCCATCGGTGCTTCACGCAATGTCCGTAGCTGTGAAAAGTGTAAAGGTTTTCGGCATTCATGGCCTCATTAAAGAATACAACCTTTCCCTTTACTTCTTTTTCTCCAAGCTGCTCTAGCTCATCCCAATCATTCACCTCTACAATATCAGCTGTCAATCCACCCTCAGGTGTAGATATCGATCCACCCAAGGATAGAATATGCAATTGATGTGTCTTGCCATCGGTAAACGTAACTTCTGCCTTTTCAGGTTCACCTCGAACCCAATGGGGAACCATCACAGGTTGCTTCTCAGGATTCAGCCCAAGGTTTTTCATCAAGTCATAGCTGTAATCTACCGCTTGTTCAGCTTGAGGAGAACCACTCAATCTTGGTCCTATTTCTAGGCACATTTCACCAAGCCAAGGGTAAACGCTTGAGGATGATAGGGATTTTTTAAATATTTCATCTAATGCGACTTCATCTTCGCTGACCGATGAAATTGGTAATTCTTGACCTTGAAAACTGAAACTAATCAGTGAGAATAAAAGAAAAGCAAGAAAATGCTTACTCATGGACCTCTATTATCTAGTCACCATGATCTGCTTGTGACTTATTGCTTCTGTAGTTTCTATCTCCAATGTGTATAAACCTTGAGCCGCTTTACTCAAATCAATTTGATGTCTGTTGCTTCCAACTTCAACAACATCGCCATTGATGTTGAACATTCTAATTGATTTAATCTGTGTCATAGACTGAATGTAGAGCACATCACTTGCAGGGTTTGGAAAAATCTTGGTAGTCGATGACACTTCGTCTAAACCAACTAAACTAATCGTCTTCAATACGCTATCGCTTCCATGATCGTTAAAGGCGAAGAGCGATACATCGTATTGCCATACTACATCATAATCACTGCATGGGCTTGTAACATTGTTTGCATTGGTTTTACCATTACCAAAATTCCAAATCAGTGTTTCAGCATTTTGCGAGGTGCTTGTAAAACATACTTCAAGATCATTTACTGTATAAGTAAAATCAGCTATTGGAGGCAAGCATGAGTCCACGCTCATTGTTGCAACTAATGAAGTTGCCGAGTCACCATTTTGATCAATTACCACACACCGATAATCAATGGTATATGGTGCCGCTGCTCCGGTGTCACACACGTTGAATGTATCGTTTATAGCACCCGAAACGTTCATGAAGCCAGCACCAAGGTCCATTTGCCATTGATATTGAAGTCCATCTCCTACTGCTTTGACCGTAAGATCACTGCAGGAGTTGATGCAATTTGTAACATTCTTGGGGTTGGTTGTAACCACCGGCTGGGCGAAGAGGGTAGTTGACGCGGTAGCAAGTAAAAACGTAAGTATTAGTCGGGTCATACGCAAAGTTTAAGTTGGGCATAAAATTAGTATTCAGACGATTGAAACTGATTTCCGAATATCGATTTGGTCGCAACGCCTTAATTTATCGATGAATAACGCGAATGTATCGACTGTATGGAAATCAACGGCTAGTTCATTCCAAACTTTAGCCCCATGAAATATGTTCTTGGACGGAGCGGTCCGTACACATAGCCCGCGTCACGATCAGCACCGACATCAAAGTCGTCCTGATAGCTATTAAAAATGTTTTGAACTCCACCAAACAGTTCCAGCGCAAACTGTTTGCTGGTCTTAATGGTGTAGGATAACTTAATGTTGTTCTCGAAGAATGCATTGGTTCGTTTAATTACTGTTCTTTCGTTACTGACGTCAATTACATGTGGCACATCCATCGGGCCAGTCAAAACCCCAGAGTAAGCAATCGACAAATACTCTGTCGGGTTGTATAAAAGCGAGTAATAACCATAGGCGTCTGGCGTGCGCAATAGCTTATCTGTAGTTGTGGCTGGTGTGCCATCAGCAGGGTCAGAAGACCAGATTTCCTCTTCAACCACGTAGTTGGCAGACTGGAAAGTGGCACCAAACTGTAAAATCAGTTTGCTTCCGAAAGCTACATTGGCTTCAAGATTTACCCCATTAACCACGGCTCCATCTCCATTTCGTTTACTGATCACAGCTATACCACTTGGCAATTCTTGCTGATCTGCAAAAATGAAAGGATTGATCAGTTCGGTGTAAAACCCTTCTACCACAAAATTCATTTGGGTTTTACCAATGTACTTATCATAATTGATTGAGAGCAATGCACTGTTGGAGCGCTCGACCTCTAAATCAGGGTTAATCTGGATAAAGCGAGCTGCACCTCCAACGGTTTCAATATGTAGATCTTCGTTAAATGCTTGCGGGCCGCGATATCCTTGAGCAAATGAAGCTCTCAGTTTTAAATTTTCTTTCAGCGTGTACATAGCCGAAGCTCTTGGCACTAACACATTGATTATCTGATCATTCGTAAAGCTCTGCCCCTCTAAATCATACTGTCCTGAAATATTTAATTGATCAAATCTGCCACCAGCAAGCAATGTCAACTTCTCAATTGGCTTAATTTCCAATTCTGCGAACGTGCCCCACGTTCCAACGTTCTGATCAATCAATCGACCATAGCCTGGCATCTCATCTACGACCTTGTTGTATGTATACTCAGAACCGGTAGTTAGCATAACCTTTGAAATCATCACAAAAGTGTATTGCAAACCGCTTACGGTAGCTATATCCTGAGAACTCCCATATGCATTTATGGCTGTAATGTCATCACTGGTCAAGGAGTCTCCCTCGCTAATTACCCTGCCGCCACCACCATAATAGCTTTCTCTCTCAACATGCTGCAACGAGCCATAGAGCCCAATCTTATGTTTGTTATTGGTGCTTCTGCGTTCCAAACCAATGTTCGTGCTCAATATGTTATGCTCAAGCTGTTCTGTGATGTCGGTTTGATGAGGGAATAAGTGAAATTTATTTCCACCTCGTCTGTATTCATTGATATAATATGCGCCTAAATCGAGTCTAGTCTGATCATTAATGTTATAGAATGCATCAAAACCAAAGGTGTTGTTTTGGAGTGCCACGATTTCAGAAAACCCATCACCATTGGCATCCCATGGATTTCTAAATCGGTTGAAACCAAAAAATGTAATGCCTTTATTCAAATCATCAGAAACGAGAGAACCATTAAAGTTAACGGTGCGGTCTGGGTCAACTGCATCAATAAATGACTGATTAATACCAACTTCAAAACTGTTTTCAAAAGGGTCTTTGGTGATTATGTTTACGGTGCCAGCGATGGCGTTACCTCCATAAAGAACAGAACCACCACCACGCACTACTTCTACTCTGTCTACCATAGTTGATGGCAGCATTTCCAATCCGTAAACTCCCGCAAGTGCGGAAAAAACCGGGCGGCTGTTGATCAATATTTGAGAGTAAGGGCCATCTAGTCCATTCATTCGAAGCTGCGTAAAACCACAGTTTTGGCAGTTATTCTCGACCCTGAGACCAGGCGAGAAACTCAACCCTTCGGCAATATTTAAAGACTGGGTTGCTTCAAAAGTTCGAGTACCTATGGTGCTTACAATGACTGGAGAATTGTATTGTTCAATTTGATTTCGAGAGCCCGAAACTACCACTTGAGACAAGCTCAATACGTCTTCTTTGAGCTCGAAATCGATTATTACATCTTCTCCCTCTCTGATCGAAACCGAGTCTCGTGCTGGTATATAGCCAACTGCGCTTGTTTGAAGCTGGTACTTTCCTGCGGGTACATTCGTGAGGACAAAAGCTCCATTGACATCTGCCGATGTGCCAAACTGAGTACCTGTGAGAATAACATTAGCAAAAGGCACAGTCTCTCCATGACTAATAATTTTCCCTGTCACATTTGAAGTCTGCGCGAAGACGGGTTGGCTTAAAACAATTAAAGCCCAGATAAAAATGTTATTTCGGCTCATTTGGAAGGCAAATCTAATTTAATCTTTAGGCTTACCTAAAAATATATTCAGCCTAACACAAAAGGTTTAATTTTGTTTTTGATTTATGGCTTCAAACGCGGTAGAAAACTATTTGAAGGCAATCTTTCAACTTAACAACAAAGTGAAGGATGGTGCCACCACCAATGCGATTGGCGAGCAATTGGGTATAAAAGCGGCTACCGTCAGCGATATGCTCAAAAAATTAGACAGCCTCAAGCTGATTAATTACAAAAAGTATCACGCAGTGCAACTCACAAAAAAGGGTGAAGAACTAGCTGTAAGCATTATTAGAAGACACAGGCTGTGGGAGGTGTTTTTAGTGGAAAAATTGGCGTTTAGCTGGGATGAAGTTCATGACATCGCAGAGGAATTAGAACATATTGAATCAAGTGAACTAGTCAACAGGTTGGATGACTTCCTTGATAATCCAAAGTTCGATCCGCATGGTGATCCGATACCCGATCGTGATGGGGTGATACACCGAAGGGATCAACTTCCCTTGGCAGAACTCACTCCAGGAGACAAGGCCGTTGTCACCGGAGTAAAAGATAGCTCAAGCTCATTCCTGCAATTTCTTGACAATCAAAACATTCAACTTGGCCATGAGCTTACTGTAACGTCAATATTTGATTATGACAAATCTCGTGTCGTAGAGATGCGAGGAAAATCCATCACTTTGAGTCAACAAGTTTGTAAAAACCTTTACGTTAAAACTGCATAATGAACCACTTGCTTGATTATTTGGGATCAATGGACCCCATTTGGGCGGCCTTTTTGGCCACCACTTTTACCTGGTTGCTCACGGCCTTTGGATCTTCCTTCGTTTTTCTATTTAGAACGATGAATCGTGCCGTACTCGATGGTATGCTCGGATTTACAGGCGGTGTTATGATTGCTGCCAGTTATTGGTCGTTGCTGGCCCCAGCCATTGAAATGGCTGAGGCTAATGGCACCCCGGGTTGGTTGCCGGCAGCCGTTGGTTTTGGCAGTGGCGCTTTGTTTCTTTTCGCATTGGACAAGCTAATGCCGCATTTGCACATCAATTTCAAGCGTGAAGATGCGGAAGGGCCAGAAACCAATTGGCATCGAACTACCCTTCTTGTATTGGCAATTACCATTCACAATATACCCGAGGGCTTAGCCGTGGGCGTTTTGTTTGGAGGGGTGGCTGCAGGTTTTGAAGGCGCAAGCATCGGAGCTGCCGTGGCCTTAGCCATAGGAATTGGAATTCAGAATTTTCCAGAAGGTATTGCAGTGTCTATGCCGTTGAGAAGACAAGGCGTGTCGAGGTTTCGATCATTTTGGTATGGTCAGCTGAGTGCTATCGTAGAACCTATTGCTGGTGTTTTGGGCGCTGCGTTGGTAATTTACTTTGAGCCAATACTTCCCTATGCTCTTGCCTTCGCTGCGGGCGCAATGATTTATGTAGTGATAGAGGAAGTTGTACCCGAAGCTCAACTAGACAAATACACAGATATATCCACCTTGGGTTTCATCGGTGGATTCTTAGTCATGATGGTCTTAGACGTGGCCCTTGGATAACAGCTAAACACAAATAATAGCGTGCCGAGCAACAAACCGTTGATCAAACTGTTTCTTTTCAATAACGCAACATGAATTATGGGAAAGAAGAAAAAGACAGATCCGCGAATTGAGCTCATAGATCATTACAAGAAATATGTAAGCTCTAAAGGCAAGCTACCCAAATTTATCATGGAGTTGGCCGAATATGGCCAAGTAGATTTCATTGAATTTAAAAAGCAATTTAAAAGTCTCGAAGAACTTGAGGTTGCCCTCCTACTCTGGTACTTCAAGAATGCAAACGACCTGCTTGTAAAGGATAAACAAGCGGACGAATGGGATCCAAAAGATCGACACATCGCCTTCTTGTATCTTTTGATTGAATCTATGTCAAAAGACGAGGCCTTTTTACACGAGTTCATCGATCATAAAAAAAGCTCAAGCACCTTCACCACCAAATTTATGTACGTGCTTAACAAACAGGATTTTGAAGCGATACGCACCGATGGTAAGATGACTGAAGTGTTTGATAAAATCAGTATCAATCCCAAAAAAGCTGCGCTGACCAATCATGCGCTCGGGGTCATCATTTTTTACTTAAGAGACAAAAGCGAAGACAAGCAGGATACCGATGCCTTTATAGAGAAAACCAGCGATTTACTCTTTCGATTGACCGATACAAGCACGTTGCAAAGCATTTTCGACCTAGGAAAGTTTATGGCAACTAGGAAAAACGAGGTGTTTACTTGGGATTAGGATGAAAGAGAATCAAAATAAGATTGCGGTATCAAAACTGGGGCGAGCCGGCAAACTTGCCAACGCAGGCGCGAAGGTTGGAGCCAACTATATAAAGCACTACGCCAAGCGATTGTTAGATAAGTCAGAATCACAAGATAGTTTAGACACTGCCAATGCCCGCGATGTGTATGAAGCTTTCAGTGAATTAAAAGGCGGGCCTCTCAAGATGGCGCAGATGCTGAGTTTAGGAGACCAGATTTTGCCGAAAGCATACACAGAGCAGTTTGCCATGGCTCAAAATCGAGTTACTCCGCTTTCTTACCCTCTTATTCGTAAAACTTTTAAGAAAGAAGTAGGACAATATCCTGAAGAAATATTTGATGAATTTACCAGAGATGCGGTTA
>Ga0222718_10004312_pt1 | contig 11880 bp, 17 predicted proteins | sample C33_27DmetaG_FD_165045 | JGI IMG/M metagenome (GOLD analysis project Ga0222718, IMG submission 165045) | Estuarine water microbial communities from San Francisco Bay, California, United States - C33_27D | ecosystem: Environmental > Aquatic > Marine > Unclassified | place: USA: California... | reverse complement strand
CCTCTTCGAGCATGTCTCAATTACCTTTATGAATCATGATTACCGTAAGATGCAAACAATGCAATAAAGAAATCAGAAGTGATCATCACGCACATTGTTGTGGTTGTCCTAATATGATGACGGTAATTGAAGACAAAGTGACTGCCGTTGACCTTACAAAGGTTGTTATGGTAGAATCAAATAGGGAAACGATTCCAAAAAGTTTCCTATCACAATCTGATCTCTCCTATCAAGAAGAAAGGAGAAAAAGAAAGGTCAGAAGATTGGACTTTGAAGTCCGATAACTGGAGAGTTGACCGAGTGGTTTATGGTACTTGTCTTGAAAACAAGCGTGTGTAACAGCACCCAGAGTTCGAATCTCTGACTCTCCGCCACGGAATGTAGCTCAGTTTGGTAGAGCACTGCTTTTGGGAAGCAGGGGTCGCACGTTCGAATCGTGTCATTCCGATTGGGTAACCAATCCCCCACTAAATATTATCAATTATGGAAGTCTTCACGGTGCAAGAATTTCAAGAAAGATGGGACGAGTTGATACAAAGAGTAGAGGATGGAGAACATATAGGGATAGTCAATGAAAACGGCAATGCAGCAGTAATGATGCCGGTTGATGATCATACTTATAAACTCTACACAGAATTAAATAACGAAGCTCCCTAGGTTCTGTTGCTTATTGGTTAAAGCCCATGCCTTATAAGCGTGTGAACCGAGTTCAATTCTCGGCAGAACCATTGGGGGTTTAGCTCTCTGGTGAAAGCACCCTGCTCATAACAGGAGAAAGGTGGGTTCGATCCCCACAACCCCCATCGGACAGTTCCCCAACTGTCCTCTTGACTATCAAAGTCAAATCCCTTATACTACTAAGGTCAACAACACAGACAATGACTATCACTTCTAAGTTCAAAAAGGACATCACCACTCTTCGTTCCGCAGTGAATGGAGATTTCTTCCTTGATGTTAAGAATCCGAAACTTTTCAAAAAGGTTCGTAAGTTTTACGAAAACGATGGTGTTACTTTTTCTGGTGATCCACTTGATGATTATGATATTCTGATTGATTGTCTTGCAGAGGATCTGGAACGACAAGAGGTAGCCTGATGAAGGTTCTCCTTGAGAGATTTCCTTATCGATATATCGAAGAGGGAATTCTTGAAAATGGTTTTCCTGACTTTAGAATTCAAAAAATGAATTCTTTCTCAGGTAAGTACAGGGACATGTATCTGTGTGATAACGGAATGCAAATGTCAACCGCAATGGAAGACTTTGAATATACAAAATGGCTTGATCCAGATAATGTTCCTTGTTATGTGAGGGATAGGGTAAATAAATAGGTCAGAATTTATTCCCTATTATGGCATCTAGAAAAGTATCTGAAAGTGGTTCATACATGAGTCAGTATGACCAAGAAGTTGAGAAGAGACTTAAGGCTCTTGAAGCTGAAATTCTCTCACTCAAATCAGAACTCAAGGCAAAAGAAGAAGCACCTGCCTCATCATCTTCTGACCTTGAAGGTAAGTTTCAAGTCTTAGTTGACATTCTTAAAAAGAATCAACAACTCAATATTGAAAAACTTTCCAAAGGTGCTCTTTGAGTCACGGAAGGACTATAACAGTACTGGTCGGTGAAGGTCCCCTTCAATCCCGCGTTTCTTAGTTCGTAAAACTAAGTGGTGGAGTCAATGGACCCAACTGAGTTTACTAATTCTCTAAAGATTAGTTGGTGCGGATGGAGGTAACACTCCCGCCTGAGATTTAGTTATTACTCAGTGATAAAAATAACTTGGCGCGGCATGAATACCCTGGCGTGGAGGTCTTGACAAAGGCCTCCTTTTTTTCATACAATACATACTATGTCGTTATGATCTGATATAATGAAGATCGGTTTTAATTGTAGTTCCTTTGACTTGTTTCATGCTGGACATGTGACAATGTTGAAGATGGAAAAAGATTTATGTGATTGGTTAATCGTTGCACTTCAGGTTGATCCAACCATCGACAGACCTGGTATCAAGAACAAACCTACACAGAGTGTGTACGAGAGATATGTTCAGGTACAAGGTTGCAAGTATGTTGATGAGATTCTTGTCTATGAGACAGAGGAAGATCTGTTGAATATGATTAAGACGCAGAGAATTGATATTAGATTTCTGAGTGAAGAGTATAAAGATAGAGACTTTACAGGTAAGCAATATTGTATCGATAATGATATCGAGATTCATTATCACAAGAGACAACATAAGTATTCTTCTACGGAACTTAGGAATAGAGTTCATATGTTAGAAGAGAAAAAAAGAAATGAAAAAATTCAGGAAGATATTCCTGATCAATATTCTCCAGTAATTCTTGAAAAGTACGAGGAAAAATGAGTATTCTAGTTACAGGTGGTGCAGGTTTTATTGGTAGTAGTCTTCTTAGACAACTTAAAAAGTTTGAGGAAAGAATTGTATGCGTGGATAAACTTTCTTATGCAGCAAGTCTAGAAAACGTACCAGATGATATTGAATTTTATGTTGTGGATCTTGCAGATGAAGATTCCATAAAACAAGTTTTTGAGAAAGAAACTATCGATACAGTATTCCATCTTGCAGCTGAGAGTCATGTAGACAATTCGATCAAAGATTGTAAACCATTCATTCAATCTAATGTGATTGGCACAGTCAATCTTCTTCAATGTGCATTAGAACATGAAGTCGATAGATTTATGCATATTTCAACTGATGAAGTGTTCGGATCTATCTCTTATGGTTCTTTTGATGAAGAGTCAAGATACAAACCTAGAAATCCATACTCTGCTTCTAAAGCTGCTAGTGATCACTTTGTAAATGCTTATAATAAGACCTATGGTCTTCCTACTATCATTACAAATTGTTCCAACAATTATGGACCAAGACAGTTTGGTGAGAAGATGATTCCCAAGATTATTAACAATATTATGGATGATATTCCCATTCCTGTTTATGGTAATGGTCAACAGATAAGAGATTGGATTTATGTTGAGGATCATTGTGATGCCTTGATAGAATTATGGAACAATGGTAGAGTGGGTGAAAGATATAATATTGGTGGTGAATGTGAGTTAAAAAATATTGACCTTGTTAAAAAGATTATGAATTTGATGGGTAGGACTACACATAAAATTGAGTTCGTAAAGGATAGACCTGGACATGATGTAAGGTACTCAACATCAAATGAAAAGATCACTACCGAAACTAAATGGTCACCTACAACTGATATTACAAATGGACTTTTGAAAACTATTGAATACTATGAAAATCATCGAAACAACACTTGAAGGGGCATACATCATTGAACAATCAAAGTTCTTTGATGATCGTGGATTTTTTATTGAGTCATATAATAAGAGAGATCTTGAGTCCGTATTGAACGTAGAGTTTGTGCAGGATAATCACTCACAATCAATAATCAATGTTCTACGTGGACTTCATTATCAAATAGAAAAACCACAAGGTAAACTTGTCAGGTGTATGAGAGGTTGGGTAACTGATGTAATTGTAGACCTTAGAGAGTCTTCACCAGACTTTGGACAACATGCTATTGTTCAACTCAATAGACCTGAGGTAATGTTATGGGTACCACCAGGATTTGCTCATGGGTTTGTTGTCAGAAGTGACAAAGCTGATGTTTCGTATAAGACTACAGATTATTATTATAAAGAACATGATAGGACTCTTTTATGGAATGATCCAGATTTAAATATTGATTGGGATGTGAAAGACCCAATTATTTCTGAAAAAGATAAAAGAGGTAAAACCCTACAAGAGTGTGATAAGTATGAATAATCTATCTGTATTTGGTGCTACAGGGTATATTGGTAGTAATTATTGTAGAATGTACCCTAATAATATATCAATTCCCCGTGGTCAGAGACATCCCGAGTCTGTTGATATTTTGTACCTCATCAGTACAACAACAAATCAAAATATCTTTCAAGATCTTCAGGTTGACATCGATACTAATCTTAAGATCTTGACTGAAGTTTTATCTCATTGTAAAAGAAAAGATACAGTGTTTAACTTTGTGAGTTCTGGTTTTGTATATGGCAACGATATTGTCGATGCAAAAGAAGATGATCCATGTAATCCAACAGGTTTCTATTCAATCACTAAGAGATGTGCAGAATCCATGGTGATTTCATATTGTAAGACCTTCGGCATTAAATACCGTATCTTTAGAATTGGTAATGTTTTTGGTATTGATCCTACAGTGACACCAGGAAAGAATGTTCTTGGTTATATGATTCGTTGTCTCAAGAACAATGACCCGATCAAATTGTATGGAGGTGGTGATTATCAGAAGGACTACATGTATGTTGATGATGTATGTAGAGCCATGGATGAATTGATGGTCGTTGGTAAAACAAATGAGATCTATAACATAGCAACGGGAGTATCACGATCATTCAAGGAGATTATCGAGTATTGTAAAGAGAAAGTAGATAGTAAAAGTGAAATTATTGATATTCCTTTTCCTGAGGATCAGGACTATCTACAAATTAAAAACTTTACGATGGATGTAGATAAATTGAGTTCTTTAGGTTTTGTTCCTAAACTTGACATTGATACAGGACTTGATATGATGTGTAAAGTCTATTAAAATTTCAAAGATACATAGTAAGTAATTCATGGATAGTATGACTGATTATAAGAAGACTGCATTGGTACTTGGTGCAGGTGGATTCATTGGTAGTCACATGGTTAAACGACTACGGTCTGAAGGATACTGGGTTCGTGGAGTCGATCTTAAATATCCAGAGTATTCTAAGACTGAAGCAAACGAGTTCATTCAGGGTGATCTGCGTGACGTAAGTTTTGTACGTCGTGTCATCCAGTTCAAGGGTGAGTTGGGAAATTTCTATAACTCTGTTCCATATCGTGCTATTCGTCCTTTTGATGAGATCTATCAGTTTGCTGCTGATATGGGCGGTGCAGGTTTTGTTTTTACTGGAGAGAACGATGCAGACATTATGCACAACTCTGTCTCAATTAATCTGAATGTCCTTGAAGAAGTTCGTAAACTTAATGAGACTTTTGATGGACATGAAAATGGAACTGCATGTGTTCGTCCTGCATTAGAACAACCTACTAAGATTTTCTATTCTGGTTCTGCTTGCATGTATCCAGAACACAATCAACTAGATCCCGACAACCCTGATTGCCGTGAAGAATCAGCATACCCAGCAGACCCTGACTCCGAGTATGGATGGGAGAAATTGTTCTCAGAACGTCTCTACTTTGCTTACAACCGTAATCATGGTATTCCCGTTCGTGTTGCTCGTTATCACAACATCTTTGGTCCTGAAGGAACCTGGGACGGTGGAAGAGAGAAAGCACCAGCTGCAATCAGCCGTAAAGTCGCTTACCTCCCAGAGACAGGTGGAGCTATCGAGGTGTGGGGAGATGGTCTACAGACTCGTTCCTTCCTGTACATTGACGAATGCATTGAAGCAACTCGGCGATTGATGGACTCTGACTTCATGGGTCCAGTCAATATTGGTTCTGAGGAGATGGTAACTATCAATCAACTGGTTGAGACTGCGGCAAAGGTATCTGGTAAGGTCGTTCAGAAAGTTTATAAACTTGATGCACCAACAGGTGTTCGTGGTCGTAACTCAAATAATGATCTTATTCGTGAGAAACTTGGTTGGGATTATTCACAAACCCTTGAAGAGGGTATTCGTAAAACATACGAATGGATTCAAACACAAATTGGAGGTTGACATGGGAATTTCTATCGATAAAATTCATGAACTCGTTGGTAACAAAGATCAAATCGTTATCTTCGAAGTTGGATGTGCAGACGGTACTGACACGAAACAGTTCCTAAGTAAGTTTGGAACTAATATGAAGATCTATACTTTTGATCCAGATCCGACTAACATCAAAGCTATGTCGAGTCAGGATGGTGTTGATGTGAAAGGAAATCCAAATCATAAACTTAGAACTGATGCTCGTCATACTTTCACTCCTGTTGCAATTGCAGCTCAAGATGGACGAACAGTATTTACTCGTTCCAGAAACGTCAACGGACCAGGTGGTGGAGTTGATTGGGGTCGATATTCAGGATCAATCTACGAACCTAAGACTATCGTAAACAGTCCTAAGTACGGCAATCGTTGGCCAATGATTAAGTATGATGAAAAGATTGAAGTTGAGACACGTAGTCTTGACTCTTTCTGTGAGCAAAATTCAATTGACCATATTGATTTTCTGTGGATGGATGTTCAGGGTGCTGAAAAGGAAGTCTTCCTTGGTGCAAAGAGTATGTTGGGAAAGATTGAATACATCTACACTGAGTACCACGAAGAGGAGATGTATGAGGGTGCAACTAATCTTCAGACAATTAAAGATCTTCTTACTGGATATGATCTAGTACAGAACTGGACATATAATGATGTTGAAGGTGGAGACGTATTGTTTAAATTGAGAGATTGATATGAAGGTATTTGACGTTTTTCTATTTGGTTATGAGTTAGATCTTTTGGAGATTCGAATGAATCTCTTAGATCCATTCGTTGATTACTTTGTTTTTAATGAAGGAAGTAAAACTTTTTCTGGAGAAGATAAGGGTTTTATTTTTGATATTGAAGATGAAAGATTTGAAAAGTTTAAGAGTAAAATCATCTACACACAGATTGAGGAACCAACTTCTGAGCAACTTCAATCTCAGGGTATTAGATATAATGTAAAAAGAGAATCATTCATGAGAGATACTTTCTACAAAGATAGTATCATGAGTGTTCTTAATGAACACTGTTCTGATGATGATGTTATCATCTGGAGTGATTTGGATGAAGTTCCTAATCCTGAAGTGATTGAGAATATCAGTGACTTCTATCAACCTGGTACTGTTTATAACTTTGCACAAGATAATTATCAGGCTGCACTAAATTGGTTCGAAACTTCTTCTACCATTACATCTCAAACCAAAGACTTCTCTTATGAAGATGAAGGTCCACGTTGGATTGGTACTAAGATGTGTAACTTTGGTACACTCAAGAAGTATACTCTGACTGATATTCGTCGTGAACTTCCTCAAGAGAAGAATCTTAGAATCTATCCTGGTGGTTGGCACTGGAGTACTGTTGGAAGTAACGAAGTAGGTACGATGTATGATAGGGTTCTTAAGAAGATCAAGTCTTCTGCGCATACCGAACTCAATAACGAGAGACTTATTGGTGAGTTGGAACAAAGACTTAAAGATGGTAGATCACCATTAGGTCAAGACAATGCATCATATTGTATCTGTCACTTTGACGAAGATAGGTTCCCACAATATCTAATTGATAATAAAGAAAAGTATTCTTATCTAATCAAATGATTGTAACTGAAATCTATAGGGGTTCTGGACTGGGAAACCAGATCTGGAACCTTGTTGTATCAAGAATCCTTGCACAAAGACATGGATACAAATGGGGAGTAAAAAAGTCCACTCCATTTAAAGCAAAAAATTTCATGCCTAACTTTTACTTTGGTGAAGAGGTGATTGGTGGTGAAACACCAAGAGAGGGTCAAACTCCCACTTCTTTACCAAATGGTATCACCAATTATATTCGCGAAAGAAATGATCCACTTCCTCAGTGTGGTCATAGTGGTATTTTCTTTGATGATAATTTGTGGAATAATCTCCCAGATAATTCAAAATTGGATGGATTGTTTCAATGTATGTCCTATATCAATGGACACAGAGATGATATACGTAAGTGGTTATCCCACAATGTAAACATTCAAGACTTTTCTGATGAAGATACTTGTGTCATTCATTTTCGTGGAGGTGAATATTTAATTACTGCATCTTGGTGTCCACCTGAATTTTATGAGATGGCAAGGGACAAAATGTTGGAAATTAATCCAAACATGAAGTTTGTCGTTGTGACTGATGATCCAGAAAACGCAAACAAGTTTATCCCGTGGGCTAAAGTTGTGGGTGCAACTACTCTTTCTGAGAAAGAAGATATCGAACAGGGAACAGGTTTCTTTAAATATCAGGGTGGTAATATTGGGGTTGATTGGTCTATACTACATAATGCTAGACACGTAATTATGTCTGCATCTACTTTTTCCTTTTGGCCTGTATGGACAAGTAAAGTTGTTGAGAATGTAATCGCTCCAAAGTATTGGTTTGATTATAAAACTTCTGACGGATGGTGGAGAGGTGATGACATGATTATTCCTGAGTGGAAGTACCTTGACACTAAAGGTTCTTTGACTCTTGGTTTTGAATGTCGTGGAGAATATGATCTTTACAAACGTTCCAGACCATACTACAATACCCTTAGATAATATATCCCCATGTATCAACTGATTGAAAATTTTATTCAGTCTGCAAAAGAGATTGACGATAATATCTTTCCTTTTATTGCTAATAAAGATTGGAAACCTGGCAATCCTGTTTATTATTCTGGTCCATACTGGAATGATCTAGAGGCACAGGAACTCATCTATGCCGTGATGAAGGGTAAGTGGTTGTCTTCTGGTGAAAAGGTAAACAAATTTGAGAAAGAGTTCTCTAATAAGTTTGGTTTTGGTCACTCTGTTATGGTGAACTCTGGTTCATCTGCAAACCTTGTGATGATTGCTGCATTAAAAAAATACTTTGGCTGGAAAGATGGTGATGAGATCATCGTTTGTTCTTGTGGGTTTGCAACTACTATCGCACCTATTGTCCAGAATGGATTGAAACCTGTCTTTGTTGATATCACTTGGGATGATCTCAACTGGAATATGGATCATGTTGAGGAAAAGGTAACAGATAAAACCGTTGCAGTATTTTCTTCTCCTGTACTTGGTAATGCGTATGACATTGATCGGATTATAGATCTATGTGAAAAGAAAGATATCAAACTGATCTCAGATAATTGTGATAGTCTTGGTAGTAAGTACAAAGGTGACTATCTAACCAAACACGCAGTTGCTGCATCTTGTTCATTCTATCCTGCTCATCACCTTTGCACCATTGAAGGTGGTATGGTATCTTCTAACATCAAAGGTATTGTAGACTTGGCTCGTAGTTATGCATGGTGGGGTCGTGGATGTTATTGTGTTGGACAACAAAATCTTCTTCCTAACGGTGTTTGTGGTAAAAGATTTGATACTTGGTTAGACAACTATGACGATGTAGTTGATCACAAGTATGTGTTCTCACAGATGGGGTATAACCTGAAACCACTCGATATGCAAGGTGCGGTTGGTTCTGTTCAACTTCTTAAATTTGAAGAGATTCATCAACTTCGTAGAAGAAATAAAGAACGAATTCAGAATATCATTGAGACTATTCCTGGATGTCGTGTGGTTCGTGAGAGAGAGGATAGTGAGACCAGTTGGTTTGGTGTTCCGATTGTATGTGATACACCACAATTAAAACATGGTCTTGTGGCACATCTGGAAAAGAGCAAAGTTCAGACTCGTAATTATTTTGCTGGTAATATTCTTTTACATCCTGGGTATTCTGAATTAGATGATGCTTCTAAATATCCAGAAGCCAATCAGGTTCTTAACAAGGTATTCTTCCTTGGTTGTTCTCCAACAATTAATGAAGATATGATTGATTATATTCAACATGTGGTAGAGGAATTTAAAAATGCTTGATCTTTCCAGAGTTACATGCTTTGCGATTGATAATACAAATAGAATAGAAGAGACCATCAAGGCACTTCACACCTGTAAAAGTGTAGCAAACTTTGGGGAGGTCAAGTTAGTTACCACCCCTGAGTATGTCACTAAGTACAAGGAGGAACTGTCCTCTGATGGTATTTTAGTAGAGGAACAAGTCAGACCACTGACTAACATTGATGAATATAATTATTATATTCTCTATCACCTTTATAAACATATTGACACCGACTATGTTCTACTCATCCAAGATCACGCGTTCATTATTAATCCTGATGCTTGGATGGACGAGTTTTTTGATTATGACTACATTGGTGCTCCCTGGCCCATCAGAGAAAAAGCATACATCACCCCGTTCGGTGAACATCAAAGGGTAGGAAATGGTGGATTTTCTTTAAGGTCTAAAAAACTTTTAGAAGTTCCTCGTCATGAATGGATACCATTTGAACTAACAAAAATTGCTCCAGATTTCTATAAGATGTTTGGGAGCAACAATACTAATGAAGACGGTAATATAACTGTCCACAACAAACACCTATATGAGAAACGTGGTTGTAAGATTGCACCAGTCGAAATTGCAAAACACTTTTCATATGAGTCTCCTGTTCCTGAGAATCGTGGTATAATCCCATTCGGTTTTCATAATAATCTTCCACCTGGCATTGAGGTGGAGGGTTATAACCCCAGATAAATATCACAGATTCATTATTACTATGTCATTTGTTTATAATGCACCCTCCTTTGTTGAGGAGGACAATGTGTTTCCTGAAGGTCCAAAAAGAACTGACAAAAACACAGCATCATATACTCTCAATCACGTTACTTTCGCGGAACGTATTGAAGAGTTTGGAGGAGAAGGAGATATTCTAGAGTTTGGTGTCTGTAGTGGTGGTACAATCCTCCCTATTGGACAGAAGAATCCATCCCGTAAGGTCTTTGGTTTTGACCACTTCAAAGGTCTGGAGGTCACACAGCAACCCACACCATCATATGCTGGTTGGGCAGAGGGTGCATTCCGTATTGGTGATCCGTCTTATACCTGGATTCCAAAGACTGTTGAAGATGTAAAGAAGAAGTGTTCTGTTTCTCCTAATATCAAAATCTTTGTTGAAGATGTACATGAGATGGTAGAGAAAGAACCATCTGACTTTGGTATTGGTAAGATTGGTGCAGTTCACATTGACCTGGATATTTACGAACCTACTGTTTCTGCATTTAAGTTTATTGATAAGTGTGAGTGGGATCAACTGTATTTCAGATTTGATGACTGGCATGGTCATGAACCTGACTATGATCACCATGAGAGAAAGGCGTTTCGAGAGTGGTTGGCCAAACACGGATACAAATTTGAAATCTTCGAAGATGGTATCAGTGCTGGTGTCAAGGTATGGAAATAAAGGTATCTGTAGTCATCCCTTGTTATGAATATGGTGGTAAGGGTGTCAGATACCTTTCTGATATGTTTCGTACCATCTCACAACAAACACTTAAGGAAGTAGAAGTTATTGTTACAGATCAGAGTGTTGATACAAAGATTGAAGATTTTTGTAATGACAACATCTTTGATTTGAATATCATCTACCATAGAGATGAAGATCATAGAGGAGATGTTGCAACCAATATGAACATCGGAATGGATCTTGCCAAGGGTGAGGTTGTCAAGATGATGTTCATGGATGACTACTTCTACACTAAAGATGCGTTAGAGAAAACTTATAATGCTCTAATAAATTCAGATAAGATGTGGTTAGTTTGTGGTACTAATCACACCAGAGATGATGGTAGGACATTTGATACATTCCTGATGCCAAGATGGAATGATAATATGTTGAGGGCAAGAGGTAACAATACCATGAGTGGTGTAGCAGTTATCTCTTACAAGAACAAAGACATGGATGTAAGGTGGGATCCTAGGACATGTATGTTATTGGACATTGATTTCTACTATTCACTAAGAACTAAGTATGGTGATTGTTATTATCTCAATGACTGTCTGATGACTCAAAGAGTGAATAAGGATGCACTATCCTCCACCATCAGTGACGAAGAAGTACAGAAAGAATTTGAATATTGTAGAAAGAAACACGGTATTAGATTATGAAACACTACCTATCAGTTGCATCAGTATTCAAGAATGAAAGTTGGAATCTTAAAGAGTGGGTTCTGCATTACAAACATCATGGTGTTGATCACATCTATCTTGTAAATGATTTCAGTGATGATGATTACATGCCTATTCTTGAACCTTTCATTCGT
>Ga0222718_10004310_pt1 | contig 11887 bp, 16 predicted proteins | sample C33_27DmetaG_FD_165045 | JGI IMG/M metagenome (GOLD analysis project Ga0222718, IMG submission 165045) | Estuarine water microbial communities from San Francisco Bay, California, United States - C33_27D | ecosystem: Environmental > Aquatic > Marine > Unclassified | place: USA: California... | reverse complement strand
CAGGCTTGGCCTACGGTTCACAAGGGACGCGACGCCACTCCTTTTCTTAGGGGCTTTGGTCTTTTGTTCAGGCTGTTCAACTGTTTCAGCGACGGCTGTTGGGGGTGGTGGAGACGCGGGAGGCTCCGGGGGCTTGGGGATTTTTGGGCTCATGCACATGGGTTATTCGGTGGTAAGGAATTCGTTCGCTAGCTGGTCTTCGTGAAGGGTCTTTAGAAAGTTAACAAGTTCACGCTTCCCCATATAAAAATCAATCTCCCGAAGCGAATCGCTAGGGGAGAAATCTTTGCTTGGCACGCGTTCGTCCAAGAACTTTATAAGGTCATCTGGGATGTTAGGAATGTGGTCATTCATGTTGGACTTTCCTAGTATGGTCCTTATTTGTAATACAACTACGCTCAAGGTGAGCCAAAGCCCTCCAAGCAACAGCCGCCCACTCCCCCTCAAGCATGTGTCGGAGCATGGCATCAAGCTCATCCGTTGACTTACTCATGTCCCACCATATCTCATCTTCGGGGTGGTGCTGGATGTTACCCTTGTAGCTTTGTTTGGCTACTTCCACCAAGGCGTGAGGAAAATAACACATCAACCCACGATACAATGGGATCTGTTTCCGTTCCTCGGCGGTGCCTTCGATTGTTATTGTGTTGGGGTCCATAACTTTATCTCCTTTGTTTCGGTGTTGTAGTATCCATCCCGAAGAATGAAAGCCATCCGAGCGTTGAGTAGGGCATCCTCCTCGGTCATCCCTGCTTTCTCGTAGGCGTTAACAACAGTCTGCCACTCCGCTCCGTCCTTGTTAAGGATCTTTTCGGCTGTCTTTAAGCCCACCCGAGGCACACCAAAGTATCCGTCGGTTGCGTCCCCAGCTAGGGTTTGGACTAGGTGTTGGAAGTCGGCTTCCTCTTTTGTTATCTTTCGTAGGTCATCCTTAAGAAAGTTATACCACGTGCAAGGCACCGTCGCGAAGTCCTTGTCACCACTAACAATAATTGAACCATCGGGGTCACGGCTGCCAATGATACCTAGGACATCGTCGGCCTCCAAGCGTTCCACCCGAAGAGACTCCCACTCATCACAGGCCCACTCACGCAACGCATTGATGCCGAGGGGTGACCGCTTGTTACGTCGGTGTGCTTTATAAAGTAAGTTGAGTTCGTGGCGGAACGTATAGCGATCCGAAAACACCATGGTAATCTCATCGCCGTTGTCTTCGTAGGCATCAAGGGTCTCACAGATACAGTCAGTAACCATGATGAACGCATCCTTTAAGTCTGCGAAATCAGCGTGAACTGTGAAGATGTCGTCATCCCATTGGATCTCCTTTTCAGCAGCAAAGGCTGCGCGATAAAGAAGCATGTCTCCGTCAATGTATATTTTTTTCATAGATCTTTTAGTGTGTGTCCTTCCAGGTTTTACCAATGCTATACTCACCATCGAGTGGGCACCGGAACTTTAGCAACTTACCCGCCTTGGCCAGTGAGTCACAGAAGAGTTGACCAAGTTCGTCGGCGTGTTCCTCAAGGCAACTGAACTGGACCTCATCGTGGATGTTACCGTGGAGTTCGTAAGGGTGAGGTGCACTTTCGTTAAATACAATTAGCGCCTTCTTCATGATTACAGCACCGCTTGATTGCAATAACAAATTCAGTGCCGAGTGTGCCGAGCGCACCGGGAGTCGTCTTCCGTCAATGCCACCTAGCCACTGCTTACCTTTGAGAGCTTGCTCAATAGAGTGCTGTAGCTTCTTGATCGCGGGAGTCTGACGCATGAACTCTTCCTTCAATCGTTTGCCTTCTCGTCTACTTCCGCCAACAATAGACCCAATCTTCTGGTCACCGGCTCCGTAAAGGAAAGCGTAGATGAAGGTCTTGGCGTGGTCTCTCGTCGGTAAACCAGCCGCCTGTTGGTTAGCTGTGTGAATGTCTCCGTCAATAATTGTCGTTGCATACGCGCCGTTATCGTAGGGATGAAGGTAATGGGCAAGACATCTGAGTTCTAAGCCGCTGGCATCAGCCCCTACTAACACTTTTCCCTCCGGTGCTGTGAACAGCTCGCGACACTGGGAACCATAGACTGCTCTCGACGCGGGAACTTGAGCGACGTTAGGTTTACTGTGTGTGCATCGACCACTGACTGCTCCGTTTGTATTGACCTCACCGTGGATACGTCCGTCCTTGACTAATGTTAACCACCCTTGGCGTCCCTCTGCTACCTGTCCTAGGCGTTTGCTGATAAGGAGATACTCCAATAACAACTTAGCCTCAGGCTTATCAATCTGCTTGAGGACTGCCTCATCAATCTTAGGGCGCTTACCTTCGAATGCCTCTGGCTCCCATCCCATCTTCATCAAGCGTTCTGCTATCTGGTCCCTGCTGTTAGGGTTAAAAGGAATGGTCTTGGTTTTGTTACCAGTCTTGACCGCCTTGTCCGCAAGCACTTGCTTTAACTTATTCTCTTTGAGGATCAGCTTTAAGCCACCCTTGGTTGGCGCGGTGTAAGTCTTTCCATCCACCTCAACGGTCCACCCCTTGGGTGTCTTCATCTCCTCGGTGGTTGACGGGAACATGTCTTGGAGTTGGTCACGGAGTTCAGCCCTGCGAGCCATCAGTTCTTCGGTAAGCTCGTTAGCTTTAGCCACATTAAAGGGCCACCCGTTCATCTCCTGCTGGGTCATCAGTTCTGCAAAGTCATGCTCAAGAAACAACATTTCCGATGACGGTTTTCTTTCCATGAAGTAAAGGAATAGATCAACCACCACACGCACGTCCTGCTCACAGTAGTCTTGCATCTCCTGGCTCCACTTAGTCCAGTCTTCGGTGGCACCGTGGTCATCCTTGTGGTTACCGAGACGATGTCCCCATGCCTTCAAGCTGTGTCGTCCTCGGAGTTGCTTCGGAAACTCTTCGCCACGCCTACAGTCTTCCGTAAAGAGATCGGGGTGGATGACTTGAGACATGACCTTGGTGTCTACCACCCGTGCTGTTATCTCATAGCCTAGCTTTCGGAGGGCCGGTGCATCAAAGTTGATCGCGTTGTGGCCACATATGTTATGCGCGTCGTTCAACATGGCTACCCCTGCATCCAGGTTGTTAGCGTTAGAGCTAAACGAGTGCATCTTGTCTTGCATCGGGTCAAAGATCGAGATGCAATGTAAATCCTTTAAGCCCTCCAAGGTGGGCCAGAAGTCAATCGCGTTGGTCTCGATGTCGAAGTATAGTATCTTATGTTTTTTCATTATTGTTAATTGTAAAGTTGGGTGCCGGTCTGTTCCCGGCTGTCATAGTTAGTTTTACTTCGTCTAAAAGAAGAGGGAGTAAGGATACCTAGCCATTAAAGTCTTCAAAAGTATATTCACTCATGCGTCCGGTGACAGTATTAAATGCAAGGTTCGTTGCTACCCCAGTGTCACCTGAAAACCTGTTCTTTAAAACACGAACCGTTGTAACATGCTTATGCTCAGGGTCTTGCTGGTTTCGCTCCAAGCCTATACAAAGGTCTGATAGCTGTGCAATTGCAGCCGAACCACGAAGGTGAGCAAGAGAAGTTTTGTTACCCTCTTCGTGACCTCGCCCGTCCGATGGACGCTTAAGGTGTGACACCAGGATTAAAGCAATGCCGCACTCCTCAACAAGCGCACGAAGTTTGGTCATAACATTATCAATCATCCGTCGTTCATCTCCATCTTGCATGCCACTCACCACAATAGAGATGTGATCAAGAATAACATACTCGACATCCATAGCCTTTGCCATGTGCATGACGTGTGCAAGTAAACGATCCGCATCAAGACTACCCCAGTGATCGTAAAGCCACATGCGACCCGAGCCCACCGTGTTGACGTAAGCTTCATCGAAGTTAGTGTCGGCGTAGTTAATCTCAGGATTAAGGTGCAGTAGCTTACCCATCTCAAGACCAACGATACCAAGTGCAGTCCGCTCAATGGATTCCTCCAAGGCTATGTAACCAACGCTGTGATCAGTGGTAGTCAGGATGTGGTGAGCAATGATGCGACACACCTGTGACTTACCGATACCGGACCCCGCACAAAAGGTAACAATCTCTCCCTTACGAATACCTCGGGTCATCTCATTCAATCCTTCAAACGGATAAGGAATGCTTTCAGTATTCTTTGGGTTTGTTAACCGTTCGTGGATGTCCTTACCAGAGACAATAGCGTCGGGTCTCCATGCGTTAGCTTGAAAGATAGCGTGGATAACATCACGGCTCCGCTTGTTGACAAGGCATTCGTTAGCATCCTTTAAGGGTAACCGTGCTACCTTGGCTTTGCCGGATGGAAGAATACCTACCACATCCTCGACTGCTTTGCGGCCGGCCTCATCTTCGTCAAACATTAGGATCACCTCGTCCCATTTATCAAGCCACTTAAGGTTCTGCTTGAAAACCTTGGCGGCACTGGTGGCACCCGTAGGTAACGAGACGGTAGCGTATTTGTTATCCTGGATTTGACTGACACTCAACGCATCCACCTCACCCTCGGTAACAACAAGCTTCATTCCCCCCATCGGGTGTAGGTGTTGACCATAGAAGCGATCCGAGATGTCACCAAGGATCATGAATTGTTTACCTTCGAACCTTAGCTTCTGTCCTTGTAGCTTTCGGTCGTCGTTGTAGTAGTCAGCGATGTGACAGGCTCGACCATTGTAGTCGCCGATGCGATAACGCATGTGTTTACACGTATCGAGTGTGATGTGACGGGCTGGAATGTCACTGTATCTTCCGCTAAGAAACGTCTCCGAATCTGCGTGAAGAGGTTTTGTTATTTTCATATTGTTTTTTGGGACGGCCTCCGGTGTCGCCTCGGAACGAGAATACGCACTGCACGAATGGCAGAAGGTAGACTGGTCCTCGTTAACACAAAGCGCATCCGAAGAACCGCACTTATCGCACGGTAAATGGGTCGCGATATACATCTTGTTTTTTCTTATTTTACATTAGTCGAACCACGACCGAGGAATAGACTTCTCGCACCACATGATGCCGTGCTTGTCACACCAGTCACCATAGGTGGTCTTACTCCTTTTGTTTAAGGTGTTACTTGCACGCATAAAGACGAAGCGTATGTCTAGGTCTGGGTGTTGCGCTTTGATTAACAAATGCTTTGCCCGATCCGCCGACATGAAGCGACCTTTAGCCTCCAGAATAACACCATTACAGAGAACAAAGTCCGGGGTGTAGTGGTGGTTCTTAACATACTTGATCCGTTGGGACTCGTATGTAAACTTGACCCCTGCTCTTTTCATTGCAAGGGCCAAGCGTTGTTCAAATTTAGAACGGAATCGAGGCATCTTTCGAGTCGTTTTCAAATGCGTCACCCAAGTCTTCCGACACGAAGCCGCCTTCGGTTGCGTCAAACGAGAAGCCACCGGCACCACCTTCATACTCCTTAAGCTCAATCACTTGGGCTGCTTTGAGACGAAGGGTGTAACCCACTCCCATCATGGGACTGAACCATGCTGCTGGCTCCACCCCAAGCCTTATCTTGGATCCACTTCCAATGTTCGGCGGGTTGTTCAATTTTTTTCCAGTCGAATCAAACAGGGCGACTTGGAATTGGATGGATCCCTTTGAGGTCTCACGCTGTGCTACTTGCTTTGCGAAAACCTCGTATTCGTTGTCGTCGTTTAGCTTCAAAGGTAGCTTCTGGCTGCGATCAAGCTTCTTCTTACCGGACTCCTTTACCAATCGCTCGTATTCCTTTTCGAACCACGGGTTGATCGTGGCCTCAAGTTTTTCGAAGTCGTCCTTAGAAAGGATCAGCTTACAAGAATACACTCCATCAGCATTGAACTTGGTGTCCGGTGTCACGAGCTTCGGATACATCGCAGTGCCGATAGGCGTTGTCAGTTGTTGCTTCATTTTGTTTTTATATTTGTTGGTTTTTTGTTCTTTGTTTTTCCTCAGTGTTTAACTGAAAAAGTATTTGGATTCGCGCAAGGTGTTAACATCAAAGGTTCCGTATTCAGGAAGGCTTGGTAGTTCCTCGCACGACTCGTTTTGCCACGCACACGCAAGGTCTGCAAGAATATCTTTGCTAAACATCTCGCTGAAGCTGTCCCGGAGCGATGACGCAAGGGTCTCGCAGTTGTTACTGTGGGTGGCAAAGCTGTCGTGGATCATGGCAAAGTCATAGACACCACGGCGATGGGCTTCGTTAACAGTTAACACCAACCCAGCCGCATCAAGACTGTGGACCACGTTAGGTGCGACTCCGTTGCTTTGCTTTCGCGGGTCGATGTCATCCGTAGCATCCTTGAACCGCACTGAGGTCAGCGAACCGTTCAACCACGTCTTTACCTTTTGGCTGACTTGCTTCCTGTAGTCTTGACTGACCCTGAATCCACTTGGTGTTGTCCACGTCAACGGAAGATCCTGCTTGGTCATAATCCGCGAGACATCATGGAACCAGTCCATGACTTGCTTAGGTTTGGTTAACAAAGTTTCGATGCTATCCCAAAGCATGTCCCCTAGATATTTTATAGCGGGATACATGTGGCTCCGTCCAAACACACAGTCAATTCCACGCTCTCTTCTGGTGGTGTCATACCAGTCAGCAACGTAATCCCTGTTGGAGTAAGGAGTTAGGCCATAACTGTAACACATTACCGGACGCTTCGACATCTTGCGGTCAATCCCGAACTCAGCCCAAAGGCGTGCGTAATCCCTGCCATTCTTGGCGTCTTCCTTTAGCTTCCCCAACGTGTGGTCGGACACCAACCGGTAGATGTCCATGGGTGTTTCGGTTGGGGCCACGTTAGTTGCAAAGCATCCCTCCTCGTCCCGACTCAACAATGAAAGAAGCTGAAGGCCACTGTTAGTTGCGTCCATCGCACACGGAAGGAACGTCCTAAAATTTTTCGACCGTTTTGTGTGATACTCCGCCCACTCAAAGCACCACGCCAACGCTTGCCACGGCTCGTCCGCTTCGGCCCACTCCCGGTTGGACTTGGGATCGTTTGCAATTCGTATGGCATCCCGTGTGAAACCATCGGCCCACTTTAAGCGGCTTTCAAAGTCACACTTGTCGTTGCCGAAACAGTTAGCGCCGTGAATACCTAACCATCTTAGGTCGTCGTCGGACTTTATCGGATGCCCTCGGTGGAATTGTAACAATCCTCGACAGTGATCAGGGCCTTGGTAGTTAAGGTAGCTTGGCACCTGGTAGACTCGACCCCGAAAGTCACACGATGACGGCATAAACAGACGCTCGTTCCGAAACTTACGGGATAACATCAAGATCTTTGAGATCAGGATACGCTGCGAACCCAACGAGGTGTTATAGGCTGCACGTTCCCGCTTGTCGTCCCGCCAGTTCCTTGTCTCCTCCACCGACATGTGATCACCGGGCCACTCCGGTAACTCCAGGTCGTTCCGAGGTGGTAAACCAATCTGTAAATCGTTATCCCACGCCCACTCAAGTGTCTCAAGGACTCGGTTGTTAATGGCGTAGGGTGTCTCTTGGATTAGGTTGACCGCGTTGTAGACCTCGGGCATGTCAGGTGCCATCCGCAAGACGTTACGGTCAGAACATCGGATGAACGGAAGCACTGGTAGACCTTGGTCCTTGTTGATGCCGTAACCACCTCCAAACACCTTGTGCCACGGCTCTGGGCTTTCGACCATCGGCAACCAGAACGGTAACAATAACTCCCGATGGTTATCGTAGTCGTTGATCCACTCTTTGGTAACATCCGAGATCTCAACCATCCGCATCGGCTTATAGTGGCGGCGTTGGCGTTGAGCCTTATCAGTAAATTTAATTAAACCGGTGCGGTCGTGGACCACCTCTAGTAACATCGAGCCACACGATACGCGGTCCCGGCGAGTCCAATCGGTCCACTCCATGTCCTCACTCCGAGCCGTCTTGTGAAGATAGGCGCTTTGGGTTGCCGGTCCCCTGCTTGCTAAGTCTTGCATACGCTTAACCAATCGAGAGCCAAACTCGTGGTTGCGTATAAGATGATCCGAAAGTAGTTGGTCCTCGACGGCCCGTCCCAAGCGAAAACACACACTTGCATAGGAACGAGGCTCGTCGAGGACATCTAAGGTCGCTTTAACAGCGATCAATGCTATGGGGCGAAAATCATTAACATCACATAAACAGCGTTGCCACTGTGCCTTGTTTTTAATTGAGGTGATCCTCGGTATCAACTCCGTTAGACCCACCACCACAGGCTCAACACCGTCCCGCATGATGCGACGACCAGCTTGGGACAGGGAGCCCTTGGTGTTACTCCGGTTACGCCGGTAGCGTTGGACCCCGAGATCTAACATCTCTTGGTTCAGGTGGTGCTGGTCCATAAAGCTGATAAGGGTGTTCAATGATGGAGAAACAAGTAAACCATGTTCGTAGCTCTCCTACGACTCTAGTCCCTTATCAAGAATTCGGTCGCGGTCCCGCATCAAGCGTTCGCGCTTCGCCGCAATCCTAGCAATGCGAGACGTTAACATCAAGACCTCATCTTCAAGAAGCGTAAGTTTTATTTGGTCACGCTGAGAAAGATACTTTCGTTCAACTCTGGGTGTTTTCATTTTGTTGGTGGGTTTAGTTCGTAGGCGATGCCGGCAATAACATCTTTAAGGTAAGGTGTCGGGTAGACCTTGGTCTCCTTCGCTCTGTTGGTGTCGTTTTCAAGGATCTTTGTGACGTAAACGAGGTTGTCATTGAGGAAATCCCGTAGCGCGACTCGTATGGACTCCCTTGTCGTTTGAAGCATGGCCGCAAGCTTGGTGTTAGTGATCCCAGGTTTAGTCACAATGGCAACACAAAGGGACGCACGATACATGGTGTTGATGTTAGCCCGACGGAACAACTCGGTTGTCATCAGTAAACTTTTCATTTGATGTATTTACATTGAAACTCACCAACTAAAAACGGATCATGTAAGGCATAGCTATAGATTAACCATACGTCTGACATACCTGAGTAGTAATCTTCTATGTAATCAATAAGTTTATCTTCATCCAGTTCAAGCCACGTGGTAGCCTTATCCTTAAGAGTTTTTCGAGCGTTTTCAAGGGTAACAAAATGAGCAGCGGCCCACTCCCAACAGTCACCAAAATACGCAAACGCACACACGATTTCCGATACGTTAACAATCATCTCCCCACGCTCTTTTGATCCGTGTTCGTCTCGTCCGGAAATCCAAGAAGTCAGCTGGCGGCAGAGCTTTTCACCCCAACGATTTTTGCGATGACGAATAATTTCGTCGAACAGGTGGTCTTCAGTCATTGTTGTTTTCATAAGATCTAGGAGGCTTCTAGGATGTCACGGGCTGCGGCAAGATCACTCGGAACGAGCTTTGCATACCGAAGGGTCATGTTGATGTCCTTGTGACCCATCCAACTCTGGACGACCTTGATGTTAACACCCTTGGATAACAATCTGGTCGCACAGGTGTGGCGGCACGTATAAAAGACAAAGTCCTTCATCACCTCCCGATCCTTTCGACGCAACCTTGCCCACTCTCGGGTGATCCGGTAGCTGGTGTAACGACTCCAATCCCCAACGGTCTCGAGGGCCTCAAGAGCTTTCTGGGTGAGCGGGATGGTTCGGGGCTCCCCGTTCTTTGTCCGAAGGATATCAATCACCGGCCCAACGATTGGATCACGGCGGATCATGGATGACTTTAGGCCCAACGATTCCGATGGACGCAGACCGGTCTCAATGGACCAACGAAAGAACAACCGAAAACCCTTGTCGTCAATGAGTGACTCGATGGCCTCTTGATCCGACTCACTAAAGAACGACATCCGTGCGTCCGATGGTTGCTTTAGGCGTGGAACTTTGAACCCAACGGTGTGAAGCCCTCGCTCCCTTGTGAAATCCAGGGCGGTCTTCAAGGTCTGCAGCTTGGAGTTGATGGTGCTGGGTTTGTTACCCTTCTTCACCTCCGCAAGGATCACCTTGTCAATTACGCCCAACGATAAGCCCCGCGTGGTTTTGGGAAGGTTCTTAAGCCAGAATTTAATGTTCCGACTTTCGACCTCCGCCCGAGCCTTTCCGGCCCAACGATTCACAAAGGTCACGTCAAATAGCTCTTGTATATTTGCCATGCCCAACGATTAACAGGGAACTTTCAGCGTGTAAAGATGTTTTTTCGCCTCAACGCTAGGACGGCGTCCAGGTTAACAAAAAAAAGCGCCCCAAGGTGATCCAAGGGGCGCTTTGTGGCGGTGTTGCGGTGTGGTGTGGCTAGTTACCTTCCCCGGAATAATAACCACGCAAGCCACGCGGAAACTAAAGAGAAGAATAGCCAAATGATTTCCTCAATCTTGCTCATGATGCTTCCACGACAAATCCGGTTTCGTCTTTCTTGGCAAGGCCTTTCTCAACTAAGCCAACAACTTTCCCCGTGCCGTCTAAAAAGCGCAAATCACTTTCATCGCCATCGATGACCGGGAACCCGTTCCAAGTCTTGGGAAGCTTACCACGAAAAACAACTGCGACATTCCCCCCGTGAGCTAAGAACGCTTCAGCGTGTAGATCGTCGCCTTTCTTTTCGCTCCGGGAATAGGTCAAATGATAGTTTGGCGGGAGATTCCCCGAAAGGAATTCAATCATGCGATTTTTGCCCTTCGTGTAGTCGTAAAACTGGACCTCAGGGAATTCCTCGAAGATTCCAGTTTCCTCCCATTGGAAATCCGATGTGAGGTTAAGGCGGAAACACGGCACTAGGCCTTTCTTTTCGCTTGATCGAATGGCGCTTTGGATTTCCGCACGGAGTTGATCCAAGAAACCGCTTCTATCCTCAAAAAGGAACTTTGTCTTGTTGATACGAGACCGTTGCACATTCGACATAACACCACACCCCGCAGTATCCAAGCAAGCTCTTGCACAGCCTTTCGACGCCCATTTACAAACCTGGAAGCCGGATTTGTTAAAAGGCGAAAGGTGGACGCCGTAGGTTTTAAAGCCTAGCTTTTCCCCTTTAATCGTCTTGGCGTTTCCACTGTTGAGGAGTTTCATTATTTCGTGCTCTCCTTTCCAGCGTTCAAGGTTTCGTTCAAGGTTTTCCCCGTCGATACGACGAATAACAATTCGGAAAAGTCAAAGCTGATTAAAGCGTTCACTTGTTCCCCTGTGGCAATGTCGATGGCGTGACATCCTAAGGCATAGGGTTGTTTTCCAGCTTTTGGAAAGACCTTGTCGATCTCGTGCACGATCAAGGTGGTTTCCCTTGGTGTCTTGTCTGTGGTGGTTTTTTTCATAATAACATAAGTGGAGCGGTTCGTTAACTCCCGACAACTCCCCGCGACGAATCGAGAGGAATCGGGTGGGAGTTAAAGAAAAATCTCAGTCAATGAGTAGACTTCCTTTTTATTGCACGATGGACACGAAAATTTGCGCGCGTCCGGTTCGACGTTACCATAGAAAGAAGCGCATGAGATGCAATAGCCCTCGTCGACCCCTTCGAATAGCGCGGTTTCAATGGCAGCTAACACCGCGTCCGGGCCGCCTACTTCTTCCGTGATCTGGTCAATTATTGTTTGGTTCATCATAAATTTGGTTGAAGATTAAAGACGATTGCGATGCTGGCGGCGTGCCTTTTCGGCCTCCCGCTTCATCCTTTCGTATCGGGCCCGGGTGCGCTGCAGGTTAATGGCGATCACAAGGTAACCGAAAGGCACCAGGATAAAGAGCGCAAGGAGAAGCCAGAGACATGGCGTCATGTGTTGTATGTCAATAATAGTTGTTTTATTCATAAGACGCCCCTTTCTACTGTGGGAATTCCGGTCTGTCTATCACTGAATTGGTGTTTTTTGAATGTTTTCGAGTCTGTATGACAACTTGGGGCGGTCGGTAGGTGCCCGGTAGGTGCCCGGTAGGTTGCCGGTAGGTGCCCGGTAGGTTGCCGGTAGGTGC
>Ga0222718_10004304_pt1 | contig 11896 bp, 17 predicted proteins | sample C33_27DmetaG_FD_165045 | JGI IMG/M metagenome (GOLD analysis project Ga0222718, IMG submission 165045) | Estuarine water microbial communities from San Francisco Bay, California, United States - C33_27D | ecosystem: Environmental > Aquatic > Marine > Unclassified | place: USA: California... | reverse complement strand
GATAAGATGCTAGTTAAAATGCCCCTGGAATCAGCTCAAATGCTATCTACAGCTCATAGGTTTTTAGATGGTGAAGAGTGGAAAGATTGGGCAGACAAACATCAACTTTACAAAATCGCACATCTTAATCATCCATGTAGTAAATGGGTGAGAGAGACTAGTGAAAACTATTCATGGTTGTATCGTCATTTTGTGGCTTTATCAATAGAGTACAGTCATAGATATGGAAGGAGTCATTTAAGTTTTGATAAACTTTCTGGCCCTCTTATGGAACTACCTCAAAACATTGAGATAGGAAAGATGACACCCGTTGCTCAAGCTATGCCTGACGAGTACAAACATGAAGACCCAACTGTTGCGTATCGTAGATATGTGATTAATGAAAAACACTATGCCAAGTGGGAACAGAACAGAGCTAAACCTACATGGTGGACTACTCAGGAGGTAGCGTAAAATGAAATTTAATATCATAATAGGGGCTGTGTTAATTGCTATGATAGTGGCAATGTTTAACATAGTAAATATAACTACAGATAATATATCTGAAAACAAGTCCGGACTTACTAGATTAAACAAATCTTTTTTGTCTCTCAGCGAAGAGTTTCAAAGCGTAGGTAGACAAGCAGAGTTAATAGAATCTACCAGAGAGAGCTATAGAAATTCTTTGGTTGAGTTATCAAATAGATTAGATTCTATGGATGAAACAAACTCAGAAATCTATCGTATCTTAAATGAGTTAGATGAGAAGTTAAATAAACCACCAATAGCTACTGTTGTTATAGAAAAGTTTATTGAACCTGAGCTAACAGAAGACATTGGAGTTAATGGTGGACTAGGTGTACTAACCGGAACTCAAATAGTTGGGCAGCCTGAAACAAAAGAACTTGAAGTTGTTCCTTGTCCTAAACCAAAGGCAATAAAGAGTTTTGATTCTTATCTTTCTCGAATTACAATCAACAGAAAAATATCTTTTACTGTTATTTATGATGTTGTCTCTGGCCAAAGTACAAACACAAGGTACGATGGTGCAGTTCCAAGTAAACTAAAACGAGCAGTTGATAAATATATTTCTGAATTAGAATTTCCAGGAGAGATAACTGTACAAGGTTGTACTTTACCTTTTACAATAAATATTTAAGGAGAATGACATGTATATTTATATGAACACAGAAAGCGAAACGAGAGTTTTAACTCGTGATGAATACAGAATTTTTACAGATTTTACTAACGATAACTATAAAGATATGTATTCAGAAAAGGTTGGTTATGAAGTAAATTATAATCCAGGAAATGATAATTTTACAGTCACATTACCATCCAACAATGTAATAAGTTTTGTTGATTTATTCAACGAAAGGGGTTGACTTTTTAGTCAGCAAGTGTATAATAACTAATGCAATAATGCCAAACCATAGGAGAAAATAAATGGCAATACAACAAGGAATAGCCTATTGGGCTAGTGTAAGAACACCTAATACCAAGTTCGAGCCCTGTTATACAGTGGACTTAGTAGTAAGTGATGAGGTGGCAAATGACTTTGAAAGTCGTGGCTTCAGGGTTAAAGAACTGACAGTCAATGATGAAGTTGTTGGTCGGTCTATTAACTTTAAAAGAAAAGTCAATGGTCCAAATGGAATGGTTCGTAAAGCACCATTACTAATGGATGCTGATAAAGTTCCAATGGATGAAAACGTTGGGAATGGTTCTAAGGTTAGAGTTCAATACAATGAGTGGGAAGCCACTAATAAGTTTGGAACTTTCAAGGGCCTGGACTTTCAAGCTATGCAAGTAGAAGAATTAGTTTCTTACAAAGCCGGAGATGGAGATGAGTTCGATACTATCGAAGGTGGCGAGGAATTCTAATGCAAATTACTATTCAAGACAATGTCTATGAGATAGACAATATCAGTGATGAAAAAATCAAATTAGAAGCTAGTGTTTTAATTGCTAAGATTAACCATCATAGATTATGTTTAGAGGGTTCTCAAATTCTAGTGAATACTTTTGAAACTAGATTGGGCGATGTTCTCAGACCAAGAGATGAAGCTTTAGTAGAACCTACAAGAGCACGAGATGAGAAGGGGCACTATATTGCAGACGACCCTTCAACTCCTGATGTAAATGAAGCTTGGGAAGGTGGTAAGAAACCATCTAAGTCTAAGTCTTCTTAATTCTAACCATGCTAGGACACAGATTAAGTTCTGTGCCTAGCTTTTTTTTGGGTCAAACATGGAAAACAATTTAAAATTTGTAAAGTATCATCAGCCTTGTCCATCATGTGGTAGTAGCGATGCTCTATCACTCAACGAGGATGGGTCTGGTAAGTGTTTTAGTTGTCATAAGTTCTTTCCTAGTATTGATAAACAATCTACATTTAAATCAAGCCAGGTAAAAACAAGTATGAAAGAAACAATAAAAGAACTGAATGCACATGGCGGTGTGTTCGCAAAATTAACAGATAGAAACATAGCAAAGGAGACTGCTGAAAAGTATGGTGTCAAAGTTGTCTATGATTCTAATGGTACGTTAGCTCAACATATATATCCTTTATATATTAACAATGAGCTTACGTCTAACAAAATTCGATACGTCAGGGATAAGAAATTTTCTTTTGATGTATCACCTAATGGTGTTGGACTTTTTGGTCAACAGTTATTCAAAGAGGGAGGTAAGTATCTTACCATAACGGAGGGAGAGTGCGATGCTATGGCAGCCTATGAACTACTTGGTAGTAAGTGGGCTGTCGTATCCGTTGTTAGAGGTGCAGCAGCAGCAGTAAAAGATATTAAAGAAAACCTTGAGTATGTAGAAAGCTTTGATAATGTTGTGCTTTGTTTTGATAAAGACAAACCGGGACAAGAAGCTGCTAAGAAAGTAGCTACCATATTAAAACCTGGTAAAGCCAAGATAGTAACTTTACCTAATGGTTATAAAGATGCTAATGATATGTTGAACAAGGGACTCTTCAAAGAGTTTACTAGTTCTTGGTGGGATGCAAAGGTTTATACTCCTAGTGGTATCATTCGTGTATCAGAAAAACAATCTGAGTTTCTTAATCGTGAAAGAAAAGAAAGCATTCCCTATCCTTGGGAAGGTTTAAATAAAAAACTGTATGGCTTGAGACAAGGAGAGCTCGTAACTTTAACGGGTGGAACGGGTCTTGGTAAGTCTAGTATTACCAGAGAGCTTGAGCATTGGCTAGTTAAAAACACTGATGATAATGTAGGTATCATAGCATTAGAAGAAGATTGGAAACGCACAGTTGATGGTATCCTTTCTATTGAAGCTAACGCTAGGTTATACGTAGACCAAGAGAGAGATAAGTTTGATAAAGAAACTATCATGGATATGTTTGATAAGATATTTTCTAATGACAAAGTATTTATTCATGCTCACTTTGGAACGAATGAGATAGATGATATCTTTGCCAAGCTTAGATATCTCATTGTTGGATGTGATTGCAAGTGGGTAGTTGTTGACCATCTTCATATGTTAGTCAGTGCATTAGCAGAGGGAGATGAAAGAAGAGCCATTGATAATATTATGACTAGACTTAGAAGTTTAGTTGAAGAAACCGGGGCCGGATTAATATTAGTATCTCACCTGAGAAGAGTTGATGGAAACAAAGGTCACGAAAACGGAGTTGAAGTAAGTCTCTCTCATCTTCGTGGGTCTAACAGTATAGGACAGTTGTCTGATTGTGTTATTGCACTTGAAAGAAACCAACAATCCGATGATGATTTAGAATCGAGGACAACAAAACTTCGTATACTTAAGTCAAGATATACAGGTGATGTAGGAATGGCTACATCTTTAGTGTATGATAAAGACTCTGGTCGTTTAACTGAATACTCTGATGCAGAGTTAATGAGCAATGAGGAAGAAACCTTACTGCCTTTCTAGGAATATTTATGGAATTAGTTTTTGATATAGAAACAAATGGATTGCTTTTTGATTTCAAAGAAAAAGTTTGGGATGAGGAAGCTAAAAAGAACATTGAAATTATAAGACCTGCAGCCACAACTATCTTTTGTATTGTTGCTATAGACGAGAATGACAATGTATATTCATTTGAACCCCATCAAATTGATGAGGGTATTAAATTTTTAGCTGAAGCTGATAAAATAATTGGTCATAATATTATTGGTTTTGATATACCAGCTATTAAAAAACTTAAAGGGGTGGACCTGTATGAACATACAGAAGCTCTTGATACCTTGACCCTGTCAAGACTTTTCCACCCCACCAGAGAGGGAGGTCATGGTATTGAAGCATGGGGTTATCGTTTAGGTGGTGTACAAAAAGTAGAGCATACAGATTGGACTCAGTATAGTCCGGAGATGTTAAAGAGATGTCAAGTAGATACTGTTATAAATAAAAAAGTTCTTGCAGCACTAAGAAAAGAAAGTCCTGGATTTTCTAAACAATGCATTGAGCTTGAACATGCTGTTGCTAAAGTAATTGCTGACCAACATGTTAATGGTTTTTACTTTGATGAAAAGTCAGCAACTTTTTTACTTAGTTCTTTAAACAAAAGAAGAAAAGAAGTTGAAGAAGAAGTACACAGAACATTTAAACCTAAGTGGGTTGATGTTAAAGAAGTACAACCTAAACTTAAAAAGGATGGTGAGCTTTCTAAATCTGGTCTATCTAATATAGAATACGAAGAACGAGTTAAAACAAAAGACCTTACTCCTTTCATGAGAAAAGAATTAAAAGAGTTTAACTTAGGTTCACGTCAACAGATTGGAGATTATCTAAAAGACTTTGGGTGGAAACCAAAACGTTTTACTCCAACGGGTCAACCTATTGTAGATGAAGGTACATTAAAACTAATAACTCATATCCCAGAAGCTAATTTAATTGCTGAGTATTTATTACTACAGAAAAGAGCAGCTCAAGTTGAGTCTTGGATAGATGCTGTTGAACTGACAGGTAAAAAAGATAGTAGAGTACATGCTAGTGTTATAACATTAGGTACAATTACTGGTCGCATGGCACATAGAAGTCCTAACATGGCTCAAGTACCTGCTGTTTACAGTCCTTATGGTAAAGAGTGTAGGTCTTGTTGGACTGTACCAAGTGGATATAAACTTGTAGGTGTAGATGCAAGTCAATTAGAATTAAGAATGTTAGCACACTACATGGCTGACGAGGATTATATAAATGAAATTATTAATGGAGACATTCACACGACTAACCAAAACCTTGCAGGACTTGAATCAAGAGACCAGGCAAAAACTTTCATCTATGCCCTCATTTACGGGGCCGGAGATGAAAAGATTGGAAGCGTTGTTGAGGGAAACAGAGACGAAGGTAAGAGATTGCGAGAACGCTTTCTTAGTGGTAACCCTGCATTTAAATCTCTTAAAGGAAGGATTGAAAGAGCAGCAGGGAAAGGATTCCTCAAAGGGGTAGATGGTAGAAAAATATTCTTACGACACAAACATGCAGCGTTAAATACTTTACTTCAAGGTGGTGGTTCTATTCTTATGAAACAAGGATTAGTTTTACTTGAAAAACTTTTAAAACTAAACACGATTGATTATAAGTTTGTTGCTAACATTCATGATGAGTGGCAAATAGAAGTCAAAGAATCTCAAGCAGAATTTACAGGTCAACTTGCTGTTGATAGTCTTATCAAAGCAGGTGAACATTTAAAGCTTCGTTGTCCTATGGATGGTGAATACAAGATAGGAGGTAATTGGAGTGAAACCCACTAAAGAATACAATTGGAAATTTGATAGAGTTAATTCTAAAGGTAAAGTAATTTTTAAACATTACACAGAAGAAAACTTAGAAGAAGTAAAAGATTATTTATTAAATAAAGATGTTTACTTTGAAGAAACAAAAACAAAAATGTTAAGAGTTTTTTATAATGATAATATGTACTCGTATTATTATACCACGGGTAGATGGGCTCCTTATATACCAGAAAGTAGTGGTTATCCAAAAGAACATTACTATTCAAAAGGTATAGATGATTTTTTTACAAGATTTTTAAAAGGAAATTCAAATGAAACCAAGTAAAGAAAACAGAAAGAAGTTTGATATAGACTTAGAGTATGGTACAATCAGAGAAGATAAAGTAGCAGAAATGCTTACCAATAAAAAGGTAGAAGTTAAATCTGAACGTGGCATGTGGATGAAGACGGGCAACATAGCAATTGAATATCAAAGCTATGGTAAACCCTCTGGTATCAAAGCAACTGAATCAGATTATTGGTTTCATAATCTTTGTATTGGAGACAATGAATATTGTACACTTGTTTTTAAGACTGATGTTCTTAGAACTATTGTTGATAAACTTGATACATTTAGAACTGTATCTGGTGGAGACCATAACGCAAGTCAAATGTACTTAGTTAATTTACAAAAGCTTTTTTCATCTGATGTGATTAAAGCATTTAAGGAGTTTGAAGATGGCAAAAAAGAAAACAGTTGATACAGTTGTAGAAGATATTTACTCTACTATCTCAGCCTTAACCAAAGGCCAGGATATAAAACTAACTGATAAAGACTTAAAAGTATTTGGTCAAGACATGGCTGATGCATTAAAACAATGGGCAACACCAAGAGGTGCAGATAAAATTAATGTTAATACTCTTCGTATGTCTAACATAGGTAAACCTCAACGACAGTTGTGGTATGATATGAACTTAAAGAAAGAAGGAATCACTGAGTTTGAACCTAGTACTTTAATTAAGTTTTTATACGGACACCTATTAGAAGTATTGGTTTTATTTTTTGTTAAACTATCTGGGCATAAGTTAGACTCACAACAAAAAGAAGTATCAGTTAGTGGTATTAAAGGTCACATGGACTGTAAGATAGATGGTGAAGTAGTAGATGTAAAGACTGCTTCTGGGTTTGCTTTTAAGAAGTTTAAAGATGGTACTCTTGTAGAGTCAGATACCTTTGGATACTTAGCACAACTTGCGGGTTATGAAGAAGCAGAACAAACATCTAAAGGTGGATTTTTAGTTTTAAATAAAGAATCCGGAGAGCTAACTTTATTTAAACCAGAAGAGTTAGATAAACCGAACATCAAAGATAAAATTAAAACAGTCAAGAAAATTATTAAAAGAAAAACACCACCTATCTTTTGTTATGACCCTGTCCCAGAAGGTAAAAGTGGTAATATGAAACTTGCAAGAGAATGTAATTGGTGTCCTTACAAACATGAGTGTCATAAAGAATCAAACGATGGTCAAGGCTTACGAGTTTTTGAATATGCTAAAGGGCCAGTTTACTTTACTCATATAGAAAAAGTTCCAAACGTTCAGGAGATACTATGAATGGTAGAAAAGCAAAAGCAATTAGAAAAAAATCTTTAGTCTTATTAGTTGATTGGGTTAAGACTTTAATCCCAGAAGAAGAAGCAAACAAACTTACATTACAACAAGCTTATGATTTAGTTCCAAAAGAAACACATGTTTTTGCCAATGGTAAATTTATGTTATCATCATTTTCTTTGAAATGGATTATTCAAAAAATTAAAAAATTAATTAAAACTAAAAACTTAAACGACATAACTGTCAAGGACTTAACAAATGAAATCTGATTTAGAAAAAGCAATTATAGCTATGGGTGAAGTGTTGAAAGAAGAAGGGGAATCATTAGATGGTTTTGATAACCAAACACTACAAGACTTATCAACTTTGTTATCTGCACATGTTGAAGATAAACTAGATAGAGTCGTTCACTAATGCCTAGAAGAGTTCCTAGAAAACCTAGACCTAAAAAGATTAACGTACCTAAAGGATACGATAGTTTATGGGAATACAATATCCACCAAACAATTTTAAAAGATTGGGCACATCACTTTGAAGCTATCAAATATATTATTGATAAAAAATATGAGGTAGATTTTGTTAAAACATTTGAAGATAAAACTATTTTACTAGAAGCAAAGGGCCGGTTCTGGGACCATGCTGAGTATAGTAAATATGTTTGGATTAGAAAAGCTTTACCAAGTTTTATGGAATTAGTTTTTTTATTTCAAAAACCTTACTCTCCAATGCCAGGAGCAAAGGTAAGAAAAAATGGCACAAAACGTACCCACGCTGAGTGGGCTGAAACAAATAACTTTAGATGGTACAGTGAAGATACTTTACCTGATGATTGGAGAAATGATGAGCTATAAATTTAATGAAGGACATTCAATACAAGAACTTAAAGGATACATTGATGGGACATACAATGAGCACTATGCTTCTGATAAGTATCAAGCAACGGATATAATTATTGACTCTGGACATGGTGAAGGTTTTTGTATTGGAAACATTATGAAGTATGCTAAACGCTATGGAAATAAAGAAGGTAAAAACAAAAAAGATTTATTAAAAATATTACACTATGGTATAATTATGTTAGACATACATGATAAGGAGTCACAAAATGGTTGATGATAAAGTGGGTATCAAGGAATATCTTGGTATAAAAATTAATTACAGTAATGAAAAACTATTAGATAAATTTAGCCTTGACACACTTAAGGATAGATATTTATGGGAGAATGAAACACATGCACAAGAAGCATTCGCAAGAGCATCCGTCTTCGGGGCGACCTACAAAGGTCATACAGATTTTGAATTGGCTCAAAGACTTTACCACTACAGTTCCAATTGTTGGTTCATGTTTAGCACTCCTATACTTAGTAACGGGGGAACAAGTCGTGGGCTTCCTATTAGCTGTTTCCTCAATTATGTACCTGATAGTCGTGATGGGTTATCTGCTCATTATGACGAGAATATATGGTTGGCATCTTCGGGTGGAGGTATTGGTGGATATTGGGGAGATATTAGAAGTAACGGTATTTCTACTACTCACGGTAGTAAGTCTACTGGTTCAATCCCCTTTATGCATGTTGTAGATTCTCAGATGTTAGCCTTTAATCAAGGCACAACAAGACGTGGTTCTTATGCTGCATACATGGACATATCTCATCCGGAGATTGAAGAGTTCATTAACATGCGTAAAGAATCTGGTGGTGATATCAACAGGAAAAATCTTAATCTTCACAATGGTATTAACATTACCAATGAGTTTTTAAAAGCTGTTGAAGAAGATGCAGACTTTAGATTAATTGACCCTAAGACTCATGAGCCTACAAAGATTGTAAATGCTAGAGATTTATGGTGGCAGATTATCAATGCAAGAGCAGAAACAGGTGAGCCTTACATGGTTAATATAGATACTTGTAATAAAGCACTACCCAAACAACAAAAAGATTTAGGATTAGAAATCAAACAGAGCAATCTATGTTCTGAGATTACTTTACCTACTAATGAAGAACGAACAGCAGTGTGTTGTTTGTCTTCAGTAAACTTAGAATACTTTGATGAGTGGAGTGAAAACCCTTTGTTCATTGATGATTTAATTACCATGCTTGACAACGTACTACAACATTATATTGATAACGCTGTCGATACAAATAACTTAGGAGAATATAATGCAAACTTTAAAAGGTTTCAAAAACATATTAAGCCAGGTAAAGAGGGCTTTACTAAATCTGCCTACTCGGCTTATAGAGAAAGGTCGTTGGGTCTCGGTGCAATGGGATTCCATTCGTATCTCCAATCACGCAGCCTTCCATTTGAGGGTATCTTTGCTACGGGCTTTAATTACAAAGCATTTAAACACATTAAAAGACATTCGCTTAGAGCAACTGAACGACTTGCTGATGAACGTGGTGAGTCACCTGATATCAGTGGTAGTGGTAGGCGTAATGCTCATCTACTCGCTGTTGCTCCTAATGCTTCTTCTAGTATCATATGTGGTGGGACATCTCCTTCGATTGAGCCATATCGTGCTAACGTTTATACGCACAAAACTCTCAGTGGTTCGTTCCAAGTTAAAAACAAATACCTAGAAGAAATATTACAAGATAAAGGATTAAAAAAAGATGAGCTCACTGCGTTGTGGAAAGACATTGCAGGTAATGAAGGTTCAGTTCAACACTTAGATATTCTTACAGATGATGAAAAAGAAATATTTAAAACTGCTAATGAAATAGACCAAATATGGATTGTTGAACATGCAGCTAAACGTCAAGAGTTTATTTGTCAAGCACAGTCAGTTAATCTTTTCTTTACTATACCGACAGCTACAGAGCCCCAAGAAGTACATGACGAGTATATGCAGTACGTTAATGATGTACATTGGTATGGTATGAACAAACTTAAATCTTTATATTACTTTAGAACTAATGCTGCTCGTAATGCAGAGAACGTAAACACTAAAGTACAACGGATAAAATTAGACGATGCTGAATGTATCGCATGTGAGGGATAGATGAAACAATCAGAATTTGATAATGTGTTTAGTCAGAAGTTTTCTGGCTTTACAAGTAGGATGTGGTTAGATTATTGTGATGAACATAAAGACCCATTTTCAAAAACAAAAGATTACGCAGGATACGTAATTGAAAATTTTAAATATTTAGTTAAGAAATTTAACGAGGAGAACAGATGAGTTTATTAGATACAAGAGATTATTACAAACCATTCGATAACCCTTGGATGTTTGACTACTATGTCTTACAAAACCAAATGCATTGGATGCCAGAGTCAGTACCACTACATACAGACGTAAAGGATTGGCAAGAGTTAGACCCCAAAGAAAAGAACTTACTCACACAAATCTTTAGATTGTTTACTCAGTCAGATGTTGATGTTGGTGCAGGTTATGTTGATAGATACATGCGTATCTTTAGAAAGCCAGAAGCTAGAATGATGATGGGTTCGTTTGCTAACATGGAATCTATTCATCAACATGCTTACAGCTTACTTCTTGATACAGTTGGTATGCCTGAGATAGAGTACAAAGCTTTTGCAGAGTACGAAGAGATGTCAGATAAACACGAGTACGTACATAAGATTAAAACAACTAAGTCTGATAAAAAAAGTATTGCAAAAACTTTAGCAGTCTATTCAGCTTTTACCGAAGGACTACAGTTGTTCAGTAGCTTTGCAATCTTGTTAAACTTCCCACGCTTTGGACGTATGAAAGGTATGGGGCAGATAGTTACTTACTCTATACGTGATGAGTCTATGCATGTTGAAGCCATGACTAAATTGTTTAGAGAGTTTATTCAAGAGAACCTGGAGATATGGACAGATGATTTTAAAGCAGAACTTTATGAGATTTGTAGACAAATGGTAACACTAGAAGATAAGTTCTTAGACCTAGTGTTTGATATGGGAGACCTTGAAGGTCTTACCAAGAAAGATATGTATGCTTATAACAGATACATTGCTGATAGAAGACTGCTTCAGTTAGGTCTTAAGACCAACTATGACCAACGTGAGAATCCTTTAGGATGGCTAGACGAAGTAATGGGGGTAGAGCATCAGAACTTTTTTGAGGGCCGGGCAACTTCTTATATGAAGGCCGGACTAAGAGGTAGACAAGATAAAATAACTTTTTCAAAATTGGAGAATAATAATGGTTAATAAAAATGAAGCAAACTTAGTAAGCTTTAAAGTTTTGTTGACACGAGATAATAAAATAGTAACTGAATTTAGTACGTTACCCCTCGAAATGGTGGATGAAATATTTCCACCAGACGAGAGGGATGTAATTAAATCTATATTAAGAAACGGAAAGTATAAACTTTCTGACTTACATAACTTCTTTCAAAGAGAGTTAAATGTTTTAAAGTAATTATCCAGCTAAAGGATTTTTATTTTCTTCTTTAAATATTTTAATATCAGTCTTTACACTTTCAATATCAGCTTTCATGCCTGACATATCGGACTTGATAGATTCTAAGTTATTAATTTTAAGTAAGATAGTTTCATCAATAGTTTTATTAATATATTCTACTGAAGTTTCTAACGCTTCAATTCTATTGATAACCTCATCCACTCCTTGCTCAGTTTCTTTAGCTTGT
>Ga0222718_10004302_pt1 | contig 11900 bp, 12 predicted proteins | sample C33_27DmetaG_FD_165045 | JGI IMG/M metagenome (GOLD analysis project Ga0222718, IMG submission 165045) | Estuarine water microbial communities from San Francisco Bay, California, United States - C33_27D | ecosystem: Environmental > Aquatic > Marine > Unclassified | place: USA: California... | reverse complement strand
AGCGATCGATTCGCGAACGGAAGCCATTGCGATTTCCATGCCGCGCTTGAGTGCCATTGGGTCGGCACCAGCTGCAACGTTCTTGAAGCCTTCAGCAATGATTGCCTGTGCGAGAACTGTTGAAGTCGTAGTACCGTCACCAGCGTCGTCGTTAGTCTTCTTAGAGACTTCCTTCAGAAGCTGTGCGCCCATGTTTGCAAACGGATCTTTGAGGTCGATCTCCTTGGCGATGGTTACACCGTCGGAGTTTACCTGCGGAGGGCCGAATTTCTTGTCGACGATAACGTTTCGACCACGTGGGCCGAGTGTCGACTTCAGAGTGTCAGCAAGAACGTCGATTCCCTCTTTTAGACGGGATCGAGCGTCATCGCTGAACTTTAGGTCTTTTGCTGCCATTATTTACATTTCTCCAGATTGAGCCGTGTGGCTCGAATGGAATGATTAGTTCGAGTACGAACTATCCAACGATTGCGAGGATGTCGCTCTCTCGAACGATGAGGTAGTCAACTCCGCCTTCTGCGTACTCAGTACCTGCGTACTTCGAGTAGATGACGGTCTGACCGACTTTTACCGGCATGTCGATGACTGTGCCGTCGTCGGTAGTTCGGCCTGGGCCGGCTGCTACAACGTTGCCCTGCTGGGGCTTTTCTTTTGCAGTGTCAGGAATGATGATTCCGCCGGGAGAGGTTGATGCCTCTGCGTCGGCAGGCTCGATGATTACCCTGTCACCAAGCGGTGTGAGGTTCAGTGCCACTGAATATTTTCTCCTTAGTGGTAGACGAGAAACCGGTTTGTTCGAGCTTGGTTCAAACGGTGCGGACACACCAAATCAAGTTCAAATTCAGCCAATTTCTTGATTAGCACTCGACCGTGCCGACTGTTAGCAGTCGCGGGCTTAGAGTGCTAGCCAACGAATTCTATGAACGCTACGGGTGTGCGTCAACTAAAGATGTCGGTGGGTTCGTGCTATGAGTGGAGAGCAGTTGTGGTCTGATTGGATCAGGCGGTGTGGCTTGGTGTCCGAGTTAATCGGACTTCCCGAGTGCAGCCGAGGGATCGGTCGTCTAAGGCTTGTCCGATTCGAACAGCACTTCGCCGTCGACTTCGATTTTGACCATCCGTTGGAACTCGTTGATGGCATCGAGGTTAACTTCTACGCCAAGACCCGGCTCATCCGAGGCACGAATCAGTCCGTCGGAATCTCGGAAAATGCCAGTGGGGGCGGTTAACCCTAGTATGAGAGCTGAATCGCCAGCCGGGTATTCGGTGAGATCGAATTCTTCGTAACCTGCGAAGACGTGAATCGAAGCTGCGACCGATAGATGACTCTTGAACGTGTGGTTCACGTACTGAATTCCGAGCTCATGGGCTTTGTCAGCGACTCGTTTGGCTTCGGTGATACCGCCGATTCGCCCGACGTCGATCTGAACGAAATCGAGCCCTGCATTGGTCATCATGTCGTCGGCTGCTCGGAAGTAGTCGGCGCCTTCGCCGCCGGCGATACCGATGTTTACGTTGTTGGCACGTACTTTGTCGCTCAGAGCCTTATATGCACCCACTTCCTCAGTACGAAGCGGTTCTTCGAGCCATGTAACGCCAAGATCTGCAAATGCAACGGCTCGTTCGTAAGCTTCGTCGACGTTGTCGCCCCAGATAACCCCGGCGTCGACCATGAGCTTGGCGTCGGGGCCAAGTCCGTCGCGAGCTGCCTGAACGAGTGCGATATCGTCAGCCAGAGAACTTCGGCCCATCGGACCCCATCCGAATTTTGCTGCCCTGAAATCTCGCTCTATGATCGAATCGGCAACTGCACGAGTCTCCGCCGGGTCGTCACCAAACAAAACGCTGGCGTACGGAAGTTTTTTGTGGGAAGCGTCATGGCCGATCAGCTTCCACACTGGTTCACCGAGATGCTTTCCAAGAACGTCCCAGAGAGCGATATCGGCGCCAGCTACCGCGTGATCGAGCTGTTGGACATCAAGTCCGTACTCGCCTGCTTTGTTGCGAAGCCGAATTACGTCCTCAGGGGAGTCGAGTGTTTCACCAAGCAGCGCCTCTCGAATGTTGATGACGTTCGAGTGTGACATCGGCATCACATACGCTGCCATCGATACTAGAGGCGATGCATCACACTCACCCCAGCCCTCGAGTCCGTTGTCGGTTCTTACTCGAACTACAAGCGAATCCTGAGTGCCGTCGGCTGCTCGCTTGATTTCTGGGAGTGCGACGTAAAAGAGGTCAATAGCTTCGATTTTCAAAGTTTTAAGAGGCTTTCCAGGTCATTAGGTCTTCGATTGAATCCAGCAGGGTGTCGTATTCAGCAAGATCGAATTTGTCGAGATCTTTCTTGCCGGGTGAGCGAGTAGTTGTAGATGTAATTACACCACGGCGATAAAGAATTTCCTTGAAAGCCCGCATTCCGTAGAGGCTTTCGTAGTTGTTCAGCGGTGCCATGCGAGTGTGAATCTCACGTGCGCCTGCTTCATCGCCGTCTTCAAGCAGGTTCCACATCTTCGAGTGGATATCGCCAAAGTGAGATGCTGGCATGTTGCCTGCCATGCCTCGGTTAAATTCAGAGATTAGGAACTTGCAACCCATTCCACCCATCACGCCTTTTACGGAATCGCCAGCGTGATCGAATAGCTCGGTAGTTAGCTGTGCTGCGAAAACAGTTTCTTCCTTGATATAGCTAACGTTTTCGATGTTTTCGCATAGATCGGCTAATTGTTTGGCACTGAGCGGGGCGCCTAGCGAGTGGTTCTGAATCCAAATAGGAAGATTTACGGCATCGCTGAGTTTCTCGAAGAAATTCAATACTTCACCGGTTGAAGGTCGCGAAATGTTGAAAGGCGGCATGGCGATCACTGAATCAAAGCCAGCACCTTCCGCATATTTAGCGAGTTCTATCGAATGGATATTCGATATGCCCGACACACCGGCCACTGTTGGAACGCGGTTACCCACGACTTTGGTGGTGATATCGAACACGGTGCGCCGTTCTGTGTCGGTTAACGCCTGATACTCGCTCGCCATCACCGGCATAACTATGCCGTGGCAGCCGTTATCGACCGAAAATTCGAGAACGCTTTCAAGCGAACGCGTGTCGAGTGATTCGTCTTCGTTGAACGGGGTGGCGGGAATACCGTAAATTCCGCGATATTGCTCTGATGATTGAGTTGTCATGTGGGTGGCTGGTTATTTCTTCCTGAGTCGCATGATGTAGTGGCGGCCACCCCGAGTGTAAGGGGCGATGCTCTTGTTCATGATTTCGATAAGTTCACGAGCAGCGATGAGATCGGATTCGTGAAGTAGTCGAGCTTCAGTTTCCTTCGCCCGGTTGAACGCAAATGCAAGATCAGTTACATCGAGCGAAGTTTCTAGTTCTAGACCCCAGCCTTCGGCAAGTTGTAGAGGTGTGATTTTAGGATCTTCAAAAAGCGAAATTGCGATGAAGCTTCCACCGGGTTTGAGAACTCGTTTTACTTCGGTTGCGTCGAAAACGTCTGTTGTAACAACCATGTCGAACATTCCGTCGTCGAACGGAAGGTTTTCGACTGGGGCTTCGACAAACGTGCAGAGTTCAGAAATGTTTTCGATCTCAGCGAGATCACGAGCGACTGTTAGGGCTTCTCCATCGATGTCATTTCCATAAACCTGACATCCGAAAAGCGATGCCATCCATCGTGCGTTACCACCAACGGCACAAGCGGTATCGAGAACCTTTGTTCCGGCGGTAATCTCTTGTTCTTCAAGAGCGATCCGGAAGATCGTCTGGTTCGCACCGATGTGCATGAACTCGCCGTATGAGGCGTGATCCCAGCGTGGTCGGGCGTCGAACCACTGCTGTAGTCGTTGAGTTTTGTTATTTGAGCGTTCGGCCATTTGTGTGATTCCTGAGCCGGTTCACAGTTTCGAGCTTGATTGGAAGATTCTAACGAGGTGTTTCGGCGAACAGTGTGCCAGAAATGCACTGATGATTATGTTTTCTGGTGAGCCTGACGCGAAAACGCCCCTCAGGTGGATGAGGGGCGTTTTCGCGTAGGAGGCTGGTTTTGCAGTTGCTTAGATGTTTATTTCGGAGCCGTTCGGGAGAGTGAACGATGTGCCAGATCCGCCTTCAGGGGCTTGCTGCATCTGGAATCCTGGACCACCGGGGCCACGTCCGTGACCTCGACCATCTGGACCACCTCGGTGGTGTCGTCCGTGACCGTGTCGGCCACCACGACCATCTCGGTCGCCTTTGAGTTCTTCTCGAAGCTCGTCGAGGTACTCAGGCTTGGCTTCTGTCCAGGCGATAACTTCGTCGGCTTCAGCCTGTGTGATTACTTCCTGCTCAACCAGAGTCGCCAAAGTCGCTTCTAGATCGCCTTTGACCCCGCCGTGCTCACGAGCGAGTTTCTTGAGATCGTGCATGATTTCAGGCTTTGCATCTTCCCAGGCATCGATCTCATCGGCCTGTTCCTGAGTAATAGTTCCAGCTTCAACCAGAGCGGCGAGTCGCTCATCCTGTTTTTCTTCTCGGTGCTCTTCACGGGCGGTGCTCATTGCTGAATCGAGAGCTTCGCGGTCGATACCTAAAATCTCGGCAACACGATCCTTGATCGAATCTCGTGGGTGCTCTCCGTCGACTGGACCTTCCTGTGCGAAAGCAGCCCCGGCTAGAGCAAATGCTCCGAGTAGTCCTGCGGTAACGCCGAGTGTGATTTTTCGTTTGAACATTTTCTAAAACCTCGTGTCGGAATTGCCGACGGGGTTGGTTGCCTGCGAACAACATTAGAAAACGAATGTGTGGAAGCTGTTCAGAAAATGTGAAGGAAATGTTTAGAGGTAAAGCAAGCGCTTAGATATTTGCTGGCACCGATGGGTTCAGTTGATTGATGGCAAGAATCGAGGAAGTGTCATCCTGAGGCTCTCGAAGGACGACAAGCGAACGACTGAATCCCGGCTGTAGCGGGAATCTCGCTGTGATGGGTGATTGACCCTGATTTTCATCGGGGTGACAGATTGGTTGAACGGGCGAGCGCTATTCAATGTCAGGCCGAGTGACTGCGATGGGTTGCGGAAGCCGAACTAAACCGAAGGATTCCACTTTCCTTCAGTGCGCACCGCTTCGTGATCGCCGGGCCACGGTGGAGTTGTGGTGATGGCAATTTCGAGAGGATTATCGCCAATAGCGCGGAACTGGAACGTTGTTCCGAGCGTAATTTTGCATGAAACGCCGGTTGCTAGCTTCAGTACCGACTCGCCTTGCGTATCTTTGCGCCACAGTTCGCCTTCACCCCTTATGCAGAACCACGCTTCCTCTACCGTGAGATGGTGAACTGCGTAAGTTGTAGTTCCCGGGTGGAGTAGGGCATGGACCATGCTCGATTCGGGAAGTGGGGACTTGAGTAGTCTGATTTCCGAGCCATCGGGAGCGATTACGTCGGGTTCTTTGGAAATGTTTGCAAGAGATGCTGGATCGAACATCCCGCGATGATATCGGGTTAAAAGCAGAACGCCCTGTGTCAGGACAGGGCGTTCTGAGGAGACCAATCCTAAAAATGTTACGAGGAGACTTGTGCTGTTTCCTGCAGGTAGAGCAATGTTGCTTGGACACGCTGGTCGACAGATTCGCTATCTTCAAGATGAAGATCTTCGTCGATTTTCAGTTCTTCCGAAATTGCGGAGTCTGCGTATCCCGAAGAGATGAACATCAGAGCTTCCATCTGATCATGGGTGAGGCGTTCAAGTATTGAACGTTGGCGTGGGAACAGATCGTTCATAACTTGTGGGTCCATTGTGACCTGACCTGAAGCTGCCGATTCGATTGCTCGGGCGAGCGAGTGAATATCAGCGATACTCTGTTTGAGAAGGAACGACCATCCAGAAGTACCGTTTTCGAGGAAGCTCGATAGGAACTCTTTGTCTCGATGTGCCGAGAGTACAACGATGCCCGTATCTGGAAAGGCTTCTTTGATGTCGCTGGCTACAACGATACCGTTGGGGCCTTCGCCAAGCTCGATGTCCATGAGGACAACATCAGGTTTCGTATCTTTCGACAGTTCGAGCGCTTCTAATCCTGAAGCTGCTGCTCCAACAATGTTGATCATCAGTTGCTTGTCGAGCGCGTCTACGAGTATCTCTCTGAACAGAGATTCGTTATCGCATACAAGAACGTTGATCGGTGACAGTGGTGACTCATTGTTGAAGTCGAACTGATCGTGATCCATATAGTCTGATTCCTTGCCGTAGAAACCTTGTGTGTTGCCGGTGATCTCAACGTTAGGCTTTCTGGCGGCGCGGCGCGAATGCTCTGGGGTCACGCGGCTGAGCCGTGCGGCTCAAAGGTATTTCGGAATCAACTGACGCGTGTCACTAGGTAGAAACCGCAATAAACAAAAAGTCCGCACCCAGAGCAGGTACGGACTTCTTTTTATTAGCCGTTTCGTTATTTGGAAATATCGGTTAGATAAGACCGCGACGTTGAGCTTCGGAAACCGCGTGTGCACGGTTGCTCACTCCCATAACGTCGAATACGTGCCTGAGCTCACGTTTTACGGTGGCAGGGCTAAGGAACAGATTGTCGGCTATGGCTTTGGTCGTTTCACCGGCTGCGACCATCTGCAGAACTTTGGATTGACGTTCAGATAGGTTCTGGGTCTGATGGCGAAGGCACACTCAAACCGTGCGATTGCAGAGGCTCTATTTATTCAGCCTCGAACGGTTGAGCACCACATCAGCAGTGTTCTGGCAAAGCTCGGGTTCAACTCAAACGGTGAACGGCATGGGCGAGTATTCGCCATTCTGACTTACCTTGAGTCGACAGGTCAGCTCCCGATGCACGAAGGCGATGTAGAGCAGGCTGCTCGGGACATGAGCTCTCCACTGCAGATGATCGCTTAGTTCGATTTTCTAAGAATTCAAAGGGTCGGTGAAATTCACCGACCCTTTTTCTTTTAATTTCCTGACTTGAGATTGCTGAGTTAGGAATTGTGCCTCTCGAACCACGCCAGCATGCGCTTGAAATACTCACTACGAATCATCGGGTGCTTAGCTCTGAATATGCCGTGACTGGTGCCGGGGAGTCGAACAAACTCGACTTCCTTGCCATGTCGTTTAAGAGCGACGAAGTACTGCTCAGCCTGTTCGATAGGAACTCGAACATCGTCTTCACCATGAAGCAGAAGCACCGGCGTGTTAACGTTTCTGGCGTATGTGAGTGGCGAGTGAAAACGGTACTCATCTATTTCTTCGAATTTTTCGCCGCCTAGTTGGGTTTCTGAGAAGTTAACACCGATATCTGAGGTGCCGTAAAAACTCTCTAGATTTGTTACGGGAGCGGCGATTACCGCTGCATTGAACCTGTCGGTATGCCCAACTGCCCAGCTCGACATGAAGCCGCCGTAGCTCGATCCGTGAATCACCACTCGTGAATCGTCTATGTATTCACGTGAAGCTACTTGCTCCATTGCAGCCATCACGTCTTCGTAATCACCTATGCCCCAATCACAGTGCACGGCTGTGGCAAAGTTCAACCCGTATGTCGATGACCCCCTCGGGTTCGGAGCCACAACAACGTACCCGGCGCCTGCTGCGACCTGGTGAATCGGATAGAACGAGTCATAGAAAGCACTGTGAGGACCGCCGTGTACATCGAGAAGGAGCGGGTATTTCTTGGTTGGATCGAAGTCGGCAGGGAACCAAACCCTCGATTCGATATCAAAACCATCGCGAGCTAACGAGAATTTTTCTAGTGTGGCAATGTTGTGGTCATCAAAAAATCCTGAGTTGAGATTAGTGACCGTGTGCACATCTCCCGAATTTAGGTCGATTAGAACCAACTCACCGTGAGTCGTTGGTGAACTTACCGCCGCCACTGCAAATCCCGCGCCTGTGCTTACGACCATCTCAGTTATCTGCCAGCGGTCAGTGACCAGTCGAACGTCTCCTGGCTCATCGAGATTGGCAATAGCTATGTGCGATTGCCCTTTCGAGTCAGCTCCGAATACGATCCCGTCTCCAGAATCTGACCATGACATGAACGGGCTGTCGGCAGTAATCGGGAACCCTGCACCGTTGGCGTGAGGCCTGATCGAATCGTCAGTGAGCTTGATCGGCTCTGATCCTCGCTCCAGAACGAAAATACTCGATTGAGTGGTGAGCCCATATCCGCCAACTTCAGATTTGGTTCTGCCCCCGGTTACCGCTATTCGCCTTGAATCTGGCGACCAGGCAATCGATTCCACCATGAACATATCGCCTGACCATTGTTCGAGCGACGAACCGTCGGCATTACATACATACAGTTCGGTATTTGAACTGGTTTCGCGATCTGGATGGCGATCAGATATGAATGCAATCTTCGAACCATCTGGCGACCACACCGGCGGCCCATCGTCACCTGCTCCGGTAGAGCTATCGGTGATTTGAGAAGTTATCTTCGTGTCGAAGTCGTATACGAACAGGTGGTGGAACGAATCGCCGCGCCAGCCAACTCCGTCTTGCTGATATCTAATTCGGCGCGCCGTTCGGATATTTGGCAGTTCAGGATTAGCTTTTAGCACCGCTAGTTCGTCTGGGCCCGGGACGAGTGCTCGAAACGCGATTTTGGAGCCATCTGGCGACCATGAGATCGCATCGACGTTGGCGATATGGTCAGTGATCATTTTCGGGTCACCACCAGCAGCGACTCTAACGAAGACCTGCTTCACGCCCGAATCATCGTCATCCAGATATGCGATCTTCTTGCTATCGACTGACCATGCGGGCTTCATTGCAGTACCTGAGGCGGTTATCTGGGTGAGAATCGAAGAACTACCGAGGCTCTTTACGAAAATATCGGTGATCGCTTTGTGTGAATCACTCTCGAATCGATGCACCGTGAAAGCAACAGCTTTGTCGTTTGGGCTGATCGCCGGGTGTGACGCCGTTTTCAGATGATAGTGATAGTCGGGCTGTACTGTGTTCGCCAAGATATTCGCCTATTGGTCGTTTGGTGCTGAGTGCCCGGTGGACGATTGTTTAATGGGTCGAGTCGAGATTGTATTCCTGAATCTCACTCGGGGAGAACCGCACCTGCCCTCTGGCAAGCAGTAGAATTCCAGCCGATCGGGTTTGCCATGAATCCGGTCACGCGCGTGCAAATTGCTGGAGAAGCTGAATGAAGATCGCCGATGTACGGACAATCGTAGTTGGAAATCCGTGGAAAAACTGGATTTACGTTGTAGTCGAAACTGACGAAGGGTTAGTCGGAATTGGCGAGGCAACAGGCGGATCGGAGACTCAGCCTACAGTAGCGGCGATAGAGGAAGTAAAGCATCTCGTAATCGGGATGGATCCGCGTAACGTCCACGAGATATTCCACAAGTTATACCTCACCGCGTTTATCAAAGTAACCAAGGCAATTTCAGGTATCGAAATGGCGTGCTGGGACATTCTTGGCAAATCGCTCGGCGTTCCAGTTCACACGCTCTTGGGAGGAAAAGTTCGCGACAACGTTCGCGTCTACGCCAACGGTTGGTATTCAGGGGAGCGAACTCCTGAAGGATTTGCCGAGAAGGCATCGGAAGTAGTTGCTAAAGGCTACACCGCGCTCAAGTTCGATCCGTTTGGTGATGCGCACATGCAGATGTCACGCAAGGAAACGGCCGAGGCTAAGGCGCTGATCGGCGCGGTTCGAGATGCGGTTGGGGATGATGTCGATATTTTGATCGAGGCGCACGATAGATTCAGCACTTACGCCGCAATCGAGATTGGCAACTGGCTGAAGGACTACGACGTGACGTGGTTCGAGACCCCGGTTCTATCGACCGACATCAGTGCGCTAGTGGAAGTGGCGCGGAGAATTCCAGTTCGCATGATCGCTGGCGAACGAATGCACGCTATTCACGAATTTGGTGAATTTTTATCGCACAACGTGACCGATGTAATTAATCCCGAGCCACTTGGTGTTGGCGGCATTTGGCGTTCGCTTCAGATTGCAGGTATTGCGGAAGCGCACCACGCCGAAATTGCGCTTCACAACGCCGAAAGCCCGTTCAAAACGATGGTCGCGCTGCACATCGATGCAGTTACGCCAAACGTATTCATCCAAGAGTGCTTTGACGACTTTTTGGAGCCGTGGGTGAGCGATGTCCTAACTGGGTTCCACCGAGTTGAAGATGGGTATCTGAAGATGCCTACCGAACCGGGTATTGGCGTGACTCTGAACGAGGAAGAAGCGAAAAAACACCCCTACGGCAAGAGCAATTTTCTAAGGATGTTCCGACCCGGTTGGGAGAAACGAGACACAGCCAAACAGGAGTAGGTGGATTTGTCACACAATCGAATTCTATTGATCAGTGGTCCGGCCGGTGCGGGTAAGACGACTGTTGCGTCTGAGTGGGCGTCCTCTAACGATACTGAATCGATTCACCTCTCTCTCGACTCATTCCGTGAGTTTGTGAAGTCGGGTTACCGTAACCCTGAGTTGGGATGGAATGACGAAACCCAGCGGCAACTCGATCTTGCGAGATCCAACGTGTCAGCGGTGGCAATTAACTCCGCAAACGCCGGTTTTGAAGTCGTGATCGATGACGCTGTATTTCCGAGCTGGGAAGCAGTCGGAATCGATCGGTGGAGAGAAGCGTTGTCTCCATTCGAAATCGATCTGGTCGTGTTGCTGCCCAGCTGGGACGCTGTATTTGAGCGTAATGCTGCTAGATCCAACAACAGGAAGCTTCCTGAGGCAATGTTGAAAACGATCTACGATGACATGTCTGGGTGGCGCGAGCATCCTGATGCCAGCGTGATCGACAGCTCGGAACTTACCGTCGATCAGACACTCGCTGAAATCAAACGAGTGCTGAACGACTAACGAACTAACTACCTAGTTCGGACGCTGCCCTTGACCATGCTGGCTTCGTCGCTAGCAAGGAAGGCGTAGACCTTCGAGATGTCATCTGGCGATACCAGAGCGTTTACTTTCTCTTCGAGATCACCTTGTTTACCGCCGGCGTCGTGCATGTCTTCAACATTCGCAACCTTCAGTGGGGTCGCAACCGCACCCGGAAGGACATCGTTTACTCGGATGTTGTACTTCTCCAGATGAGCTTCCATCACGAGCGAAAGACCGTGAACTCCGCCCTTCGACGAACCGTAGGCGAACGACGAACTGCCGCCGTGAACACCTGCACCTGAAGCGGTGAGAATGATCACGCCTTTTCCCTGTTTCTTCATAACGCCAGTGACGTATTTACAGATCGTGAACGAACCACGCAGGTTGATGTCGAGAACGGTGTCCCAGATGTCCTCAGGGAACTCATCGAGTTCGAGTGCTGCGCCCTGAAGCACGCCGGCGACGTGAATCAGTACGTCGACTCCACCGAGCCATGTTTCAGCTGCTGCAACCGCGCCTGAAACGGCGGTTTCATCTCGAACGTCAACGTGCCAGTAGCGAGCATCGCCCCCGGCTTCGTTCACTTCGCCGATTGTGTTCGAACCGTCAGTGTCGTTCACATCGAAAGCTGCGATTTTTGCACCGGCGGCTGATACTCGCAGTGTTGTGGCTCGGCCGATGCCAGTTGCGGCACCGGTGATGATGATTCGTTTTCCTGAAAGATCTACGGGCATATCTGTTTACTCTCTTAGTCCCATTCAATGCCGACTTTTTCGGCAACTTTTCGAATTCCTGCTGCTGCAACTGGAATCTTGTCATCAGGCAGGTGCTCGACAAGTACGTGTGCCTTCGGGTTAACTTTTTGTAGACCCAGCAGAAGTGCTTCGTTGTCGAGCAGGCTTTCTGGCTGGCCAATTATTGATTCTTCGAAGTGCGGAAGAAGTGCGTCTACGACTGTGAAGTCTTTGGCGTGGCAGCCAACGATTCGATCTGGAATCAGCTCGTAGAACTCGTTGATCAAGGAAGTCGTGTCGTAGGCAGT
>Ga0222718_10004301_pt1 | contig 11900 bp, 8 predicted proteins | sample C33_27DmetaG_FD_165045 | JGI IMG/M metagenome (GOLD analysis project Ga0222718, IMG submission 165045) | Estuarine water microbial communities from San Francisco Bay, California, United States - C33_27D | ecosystem: Environmental > Aquatic > Marine > Unclassified | place: USA: California... | reverse complement strand
TGATTAAGTTCGGTTACGGTTTCAGAAATCGTAAGGTTTCGTGCAATGGCTTCCGGTACACCCAATTCGTCTAACATGATGTTCGGTTCCGCGGTAATGACCGTGCGCGCCGAAAAGTCCACCCGTTTCCCCATGAGATTTCCGCGCACACGTCCTTCTTTTGTTTTAATTCTCTGATTGATGGACTTGATGGGTCTTCCAGTTCGCTGAGTGGCTTGTGGAACGCCCGGGATTTCGTTGTCAATGTATGTGTTAATGTGATACTGCAAATTGGCGATATGCTCTTGTAACGTGGTTGTGTGTGGATGGTTGCTCCCTTTGGTTTTCATAGCCTTGACAATTTGTTGATTCGTCTTTAAGATTTCAATCAGTTTGTGAGTTAGGTCGTCTTGTGTACGTGCCATGGGGTCCATGACAATGGATGGGCGAACCACCGGCGGAGGAACGGGTAAGTGTTCGAAAATCATATTCGACGGACGCGCGTGCTTCGGGTCATGCCCGAGGATAGTACACGTTTCGTCCGTTATTTTACGCAAAATATTCAAGACATGATTCGCCGTCATGGATAGGGTCGAATCCTCAAACAAACATTGAATGTTCATCGCGTTATCCATCGTCCATTTGGGTTGTTGAAACTCACACAGCGGACATTTCGACTGCTTTTTGACCGAATCGAACACCCGTTTAAAACGAAGCATGGCTCTCGATTTGGTCACATTAGTACTTTTGATTTCATCCGCAGGCACTAACAAACCTGAACACCGAACACATACACATTGTAAAATTTTGTACACCTGTTTAAAATAACTAATATTGTACATAGGCACCGCTAATGCGATGTGTCCAAAATGTCCTTGACAATTAATCAAGTCTTGGTTACAGGTTTGACATGTGTATCGTTTGTCTATACTCCCCATCCTAAGGTCATATAACCCGTTTGATTTGGGTACCCCTTTATCAAACATATCCGTTGTCGTGATTTCGACCACGGATTGACGTATGATTTCGTCCGCACTCATGATACTGAACTGTATACCGGAAACCTCCCGATATGGCGCATCCGTTGGAGTGAACCGCGCATTGTTCAGCATGTAATAAGTTTTCCATAGTTCAAATCTTTAATTATTACCCAAAAATTTTTCTTTTTTATGAAAATACACTTTTTCAATATTATCGAGTCTTGCAAGAAACAAACTAAACATGGCTTGGATTTGAGAGTCGCTCGAGTACGTGTTTTGAAGATTGGCCAAACCATTCTTTAACGGCTCGATCATGACGAACAACTCTTGAAGAATCCAATCTTGTTTGATTTGATTGTCTTTCAATAGATTTTCTAGTTCAACAATCCGTTGTTTGATTTTGTGACTCACTATCGTTCGGTTCGAATTGGAAAGGTATCGTCGAACCGGTTGCCATATGGATACGGGCTCCAACGCAAGATTACCTCCTTGCATGTACAATTTTCCGTTGGGTTCCACCATACTCATGATTTTCAAGTCAATTAACAATTCTTGTATCGATTCTTCCATGAATTACTTATATTATACTTCTTGTTTTTAACTTTTTTATGTAGTCCAGACGGGGTTCGAACCCGTGACCTCGGCGTCATAAGCACCGCACTCTAACCGACTGAGTTACTGGACCCTATTCACAATATGTGCATGTTTCCATGGCGATCTCGAATGTATTCTACCAACTCACCACGGTCGTCGTTAAAGGCTTGGACTTGCGTCCCGAAAAACTCTCCTAGATAAAACAGCGCGTACATTTCATAATCTACATTCTCCAGGTCTCGAATGAGACGCCTTTCCAACATGTCACGAAAAGAACTCCAACAAGGTTCCAGACTGTCGATGTAGTACCTATGGTCTAATAAATAGTCGTACAACTCGTTCAATTTACGATACTGGTCTATGGCTCTCGTCTCTCGGTACACATCATTCAATTTTTCGTTCATCGTACGTAAAAACAGATGCAGTTGATGGTCTTCATATTCGGATTCCAAAAAAACATCGACCGTGTCCTGAAATCGGGGCTCGTGAACCAACGAGCCACCCGTCATTTTCAAATGCACCGCGTCAGCCGCTGACAAGTGCGACAAAATATTCTCAAGCAACAAGGGTTGCTCCAATACAGACATGTAAAGATCGGTACGGTGTTGGTAGCGTGTGGTTACAGGCATATTGTCTGTTGTTGTTTGACTGTTTTTCTCTTAAAGTCACTTATTTATCAGGCGTAAATTCCCCTGCCATGTTGAAATAAAGGAGAGGATAACCGTAATAACAAAATGGACCCACCTTGTTCAATTGTATCGTAAGATCCGCGATGATTGTACCTCCCATGTTGCGCCATAATCTACAAAATCCCTTGTCTTCACTCAAATATTCGTGGTCAACAACTTGGCTTTGAAACAAATTGAAACAAATATCGGTTGTAACGGAATCACTTATATATTCTGTTTCGGGATATTGTCGTATTAAATTTCGGAACACTTGTTTCTTTATTAACATAAACCCGGTCGGTGCACTCAACATTTCGACGAATGTGTCTGTTGTTTTGTGTTTGCTATCTATAACAAAACCGTATTTAAATATAGTTTGCAACCATTCATTTCGGGGTAAATTACAATCCTTGTATTGTAAATGTATTTCGTGTTTTGGATAACATCCACATATTACGTCTTTATCTTCTCGCAACATTTTCAACACATCTGATGATTTGAATTGTATGTCAGCATCAATAAACAACAAATGCGTTGAATCATAGTCTTTCATAAACCTTGTTACAAATGTATTACGTGAACGTGGAATCAACGATGATTGTATAGTAGTGACATCGTAACGAATATCGTTTTCAATTAATGTTTTGATAAGGTCACACATAGAATGCATATATTTCGAAGATACTTGTCCAGAGTAACATGGTGTTGCAATAAATATTTTAGGTTTTTCATAATTTTCAGTCACTCGATGATATGCTTCCATTATATGGATATTCTATACTATTTTTTAATATAGTAAATTTTTGAAAGACGATTTGGTGAATTCGGGGGTATATGTTTATCCACCGGTTACGGTTACGGTTCCGGTTCATATTCGTGTTCGGTTTCAGTAATCGGTTCCCGTTCATATTCGTGTTCGGTTTCAGTAATCGGTTCAGGTTCCGGTTCGGTTTTGGTTTCGGTTTCAGTAATCGGTTCAGGTTCCGGTTCGGTTTTGGTTTCGGTCTTGGTTTCGGTTTCGGTTTCGGTCTTGGTTTCAGTAATCGGTTCCCGTTCCGGTTCGGTTTTGGTTTCGGTCTTGGTTTCAGCCATCGGTTCCGTGGTCATTGTCATGCTGTTCGAGTGTTTGAGATACACTATAGGGTCCCCAAAGTAACAGAACTGTCCGATGTGATTGAGACGAACCGTCAGGTCGGCGTAAATCTGTCCGCCCATCATCTGCCACAGGCGACAAAAGCCGTAGTCTTCGCTGAGGTAGCGTCGGTCAAACACCTGACTCTGGAACAAGTCGAAAAAGCGATCATCGGGATTGATTTGGTACGCCTTGACGTCGTTGATGTACTCCGTCTCCGGATATCTCTTAACCATATCACGAATCACCTGCTTCTTCACCATCATGAAACCAGTGGGTGCGTCCAAAATCTCCACCACACCACGCTCCATTCGGTGAGAACGCTGGGGCTTGAAGTTGAACGCGTAATGCACGGAAGACTGAATCAACTCTATTTGGTTCATCGTCTTTGAATAGTTGTTCTTGACCGATTCAAAATCCACCGACTTTTTGGGATAGCATCCGCAAATGACATCCTTTTTCTCATGAAGCATCTTGATAACCGATGCGGGGTGAAACTGAATGTCCGCGTCGACAAACAACAGATGCGTCGCTCCTGGACTCTTCATGAATCGGGTTACTGACGCGTTGCGCGCCCTCGGAATCAACGAGTCGAACGGAATGTTGAAAAACTCAAAACCGATACCGTTCTGGAGCAACGTGTGTTGTAGCGCCATGATCGACTCCATGTACTTCACATGCACCTGACCCACGTAACAGGGAGTGGCCACAAACACCTTCGGGCGACTATAGTCCTCGGTCACCTTCTGATATGGCACACCCTCCGGGAGGTTTCGAATCACATGATTCGGGGTGGATGTCGGTTCAGGCAAATCGAACGAGACCGATTTCTCCCCGGGAGACTTGGACTTGTTTTTTTTGTTGTTGGGCCTCTTGTTGTTTCCGTGTACCATCTTGATATGAATATCATTCAAAAACTTTAAATTAATTTTTCACTTCAATTCGTGGTGTGACACCCACCGACACGAGTTCTTGAAACAACAGTTTGGTCGCAAACGGAATGTCCACTTGTGCTACATCCGGAACCATACATGACTTGCAAAAGAATTTGTGGTTCGGTGCGTCGGCGACCGCCATCAATCCGCACCTCTTACACACGTGCACACGGTACGCGTCCGACTGGTTGAACAAACGGTCCTTGAGAAACGCTGAAGCGCCGTGGGATATAATCGCGTCGCGCTCCATCTCGCCCGTGCGCAACCCCCCGTCGCGTGTGCGTCCTTCCACCGGCTGTCTCGTGAGAATCTGTACCGGTCCTCGGCTACGCGAGTGAATCTTGTCGTCCACCATATGCTTCAACCTTTGATAGTACGTGGGACCCACGAAAATGGCATGCTCCATCATCTTCCCCGTCATTCCGTTCACGAGTCGCTCGTTCCCGTGCTGTTCGAAACCGTATGCCTTCAGTCGTTCAAACGCCTCTGTGACCGAATCTTGGTTGTGTTCGAATGCGGTCGAGTCCTGACATACCCCCTCCATGCATCCCACCTTGCCCAACACACATTCCAACAATTGTCCGATGGTCATTCGCGACGGAATCGCATGCGGGTTGATGATAATGTCCGGACTCATTCCCGTTTCGTGCGAAAACGGCATGTCCTCTTGACTGTACGTCATCCCAATGGTCCCCTTTTGTCCGTGACGCGCACTGAACTTGTCCCCGATTACCGGTATACGCGTCTTGCGCACACGGGTTTTGATCATGGGCGCCCCGTACTCGTTGGTGGTCAACATGACTCGATCCACAATACCGTCCTCGTTATGACGGGTAATGGTGCTCGCGTCCCTCATGTCCTCCGGGTCTTCAATACTGGCCACCGTCTTTCCGATAATGACCTCGTTGCCTTCGAACTCGGTTCCCGGCTCCACGAGACCGTCCGAGTCCAGTTTGTCGTAATTCGCGAGTTTCATTCCACTACATTGCACCTTGTCCGGCACGCCAATAACCTCCATGATTCCACCCCCTTGTGTCTTGACCTCGTCCTTGTACGTCCTATAAAATATGCTTCGGAAGAGACCTCGGTCAATGGCACTCTGGTTCATAATCACAGAGTCCTCTTGATTGTATCCCGAGTAACACGCGATGGCCACTATCGCATTCTGCCCGGACGGTAGTTCGTTGATACGGAACAGGTCGCTCACTTTCGTCTGCACCAACGGCTTTTGGGGGTACATGAGAATGTGTGACACCGTGTCCATACGCTGTTGATAGTTTGCCGAATACACACCCATGGCTTGTTTGCCCATGGCCGACTGATACGTGTTGCGCGGTGACTGGTTGTGGTCCGGAAATGGGATGCTTGAAGCGCACACCCCCATAATCATCGACGGATGCATCTCGCAATGCGTGTAACAAATCGTTGGATGTACAATGTCTTGGGGAAACATCGCAATCATCGTATTCTCCTCCTCATCCGGATCGATGTACTCCACAATACCTCGAACCAATAATTCTTGAAACGTGTACCCCGTCGTGTATCGGTTTTTCAAACGTTCCTTATGTTCTAACACAAGCAGTTTTTGGTCGTCGACAACAAACAATGGACGACATACCCTACCAGCGTCCGTGTTCACACGAATTTCTCCCTTGGTCGAATCGTACGCGACCCCCGTGTCAAATGCAATGATTCCTTTACGTCGACGTTGTCGTAGGTCTGTGCATAACACACCCGCATGGTCTGTAGAACCTACGAGGTCTCCGTTCACAAAGACACGCACGCGACGATCCAATGTCGGACATAACGTTTTCAACACCACACGCACGTACGTCGAGTCCACCGACTTGGACACACGAGTCATCAACGACATGTTCTTCACCAACCCACACGCCTGACCCTCCGGAGTCTCTGCCGGACACACCTTCCCCCAATGCGAATTGTGCAAATGACGCGGTCCGGTAAGTTTCCCGTCACGCCCTATGGACGAATTGATGCGACGCATGTGCGAAAGACCGCTCGAAAATGTGAAACGGTTGTACACCTGCGAAACCCCCGTACGAACATTTTGCATACCAATCCCCCAGTTCCCTGTGGACAACGAGTATTTGAGTCCGTTGGTGATAATCTTCGTCTTGATGATGTTATTGATGTTGAAAATTCGACCTGTTTTAAGCATCTTGGACGACGCACTCAGAAACTCTTTGTACATTCGTCGAAACAGTTGGCGAAAAAGCCCGGCGATGAGATACCCCGACATGTCCACGCGCTTGTTTTTGAAATGGTCACGGTCATCCTCCTGGCGGTCTCCAATGGCACATAGAATCAACTGCTCTATCATGTACGCAAGCATATGGGCCTTGCGTGTCACGTTTCCGATGTGCGGTAAAAACTCTTGTATCAATACAGATGTCTGTGTGTTGCTGTACATCAGTCGAGACGATAAGTACTCCTCAGCACTCTGGACGTCATTAACTTCGGTTTCATTCAATGAAGGTATCAAATACGGAATAATTCTGGGATTTCGGAAAAATAAGTCTAAGATGTCTTTATGATTCTTGTATCCGAACAGGTAGAAATAAACAAACACCGGTACGTCCGTTCGCGTATGTTGCGTCTGTATGCGAATATATCGTTCGTCGGTCAACGCGTTAGGGTATGTCACATGCAATAGCATTGTGTTGGTTGATTTAACCTCATTTTCTCGAATACATCGTATTTCGGCCATATGGGAGTACTTGTTTGGCGGTTTTTTATGAAACACGTATACGTGATTATTGTTCATTTTTTCTTGTGCAATCAACACCTTTTCATTACCGTTGACAACGAAATACCCTCCACGGTCGTATTCACATTCCTTTGTCTTTTCATGTGTATGATTCAGATTACATAATTTTGACCGAACCATTACCGGAATTTTACACAATACAGTGTCATCAAACACCGTGGTTTCATCGTCGTTTATTCCGATATGAATGTCTACCATCACACTGCTCGCGTATGTCATGTTACGCAATCGGGCCTCATGAGGCATTAAAAACATCGTTTCATCGTTGTCCGTCACCGTCGGCCGGCCCATACGAAGATTTTTTAACGTCACATGGATGTCCTTGTTTTCACCGATTATGGTATGTTCGTATTCGTTTACAATATTCGGTAAAAGGGTTTCGACAAATTCGTTGTATGATTCAATCTGCTGTTCCGCGAGGTCATTCTCTTCAAAATAACTATGTATGGCATCCCAGCACACATCCATGATGTTCTATATATGGATTATTTTCTTTAAATCTACAAAACACGATAACCCAAAAAGGACTCTCCAGTGATTTTGTTCACTGTAAAGGGCACTCCGTCGACATTGGGCGCCGCTTTGGAAAACGCAGCGTTACCCTCCTTTGTGGATATGTCTACAAACTCATATTCCATGTTCTTGGATTTTAATTCTTCGACCATTTTCACCGTGTACGGGCATTTCATAGTGCCGTACACCACATAACTCTTGGGATCCGCCACAGGGTAACGCGTCATCGCAGCCATAAACACACACAATAGGACGAAAACAATCAATTTTTGAATCATTTGTCATCTATCGTAAGATTTTTTTTTCATTCGTCTTCAAAATTGTCGTCGAGTTGTAAGTTGGATTTGATGTTTGTGGTTTTACATTTCTTCTTACCACCTTCAATCACAACAAACGTATAATTTCCTTGATATTCTTCGTCGCTCATGTCAAGGTCTTCGTCCGTTTCATATTGCGCGTCAATTTTATGCAAAACCCATACAGATGATGCAACCTTTCGATTCATTATTTTGTATGTTCCTCATAATTTATATCATTATAAACGCATTTCGGTTTGTTTTCCTTTTTTTTATAGGTTATCTGTTGTATGTATTCCAAAATCATTGTATCCACCATTTTACTCATCGTGTGTTCGTTCCTATGTCACTCGATTTTTAAAGACCTGCAAGCCTTGCAAAACGACACCAGTCATGATTCTTACGACCATCACAACATGTGCGTATTAGACAAGAACATCCGTTTAAATCATTATGAGAAACATATCCATTCCAAATGTTTCACAACCTCTTTGGATTCCGTTCCCCTTGTCGGACATCAAACCATAGTGGACGAACTCGAGTCCATCGCACATATGTGGTCAGACGAATGCAAAAACGGACCTCTATACAAACCACCCACCGGTATCTTGTTGTACGGACCTCCGGGTACCGGAAAAACAACGCTGTCCAAACATATTGCAAACAAATTATTCGGTGGAAACGTTTCTTTCATGAATGTGTCATCGGACACATTCGACAATAAATATCAGGGAGAAGGATTGAAGTATCTCCGAGCGGTGTTTACGTTGGCCGCCAAAGTGGCACCTTGTGTCGTTTTCTTTGACGAAATTGACGGATTTATGACGAAACGTTCCGACACCGACCAAACCCATGTCCATGGGATGAAAACCACATTTTTGTCTGGTATGGACTACCTCAATGACCGACCCGAATATCACGTACTCGTGGTGTGTGCCACGAATCGCCCTAAGAGTTTAGACAAAGCGCTTATGCGTCGTATGGAAATACAGTTCCATACCGGATATCCGAGTTTGGACGACAAATGTAACACGATGTCCCAATTCCAACCATTACAGGAGAGACCCGAACTCGTTCGCTCCTTTGTAACCGACGTTCTTCCTGAAACGTCCACATTACACGACATTCACATGTTTTTACGATTTTGTGTCCGACGACAGAAACGTGTCAACACGGAATGGTCTTCGGATACCCTCATTACATTGTACAATGAGTATAAATCAGTGTTTAAATTTGTGTAATATACACTAAAAATGACCGATGTTCAATTGTCTGTCTTTCGTTTAGAACCCAATATTTCGGTTCTGTTACCGGACACGTTCGAGTCCCATTGGGTGTATCCAAGCGACGCTACGTTGTTCCAAGACAATCGATTAACTTCGACAAACCCTCAAGTGGTAATGCTATTGAGTTTTAACACGCTTGTAAACAATACCGAATTACTGGACCATAAACGTATATACACAAGTCCCGAAAACGAAGCCGAAGAGGTTACATTTATAGACTCACACGGGGACATTCATTCTGTATGGATTCGTCCAGATTCCTTAGAACTTCCGGTCACGTTCACTGTTGGAAATCTGTCCTTTTATGAGAATCTGACCACACTAACCCCTTTGGATGTCACACGAACCGTGGTGTTTCCCATGGAGCACGATTTCCCGAGAGAATCTCGCGCCACCGACTTTACCGTGGTGTTTGAATACACCAGTTTTCAGATGTCCGCCAACGTGAATATGTTCAATAAAGCGTGGTTCGATTTACCCGACACGTTAGGGAATGTATCTACGGTTTGCGTAGAGTATAGAGAACAGGAACGCACGTTAAACGGTTTCATTCAGAACGCGTTATCCGAGCGTATCTTTCCCGAAATGACGGACGTTCATTTCAATTGTTTGTGTTCCGCCACGGATGACATCCATATTACCGTGTCTCGTGCACATCACAATGACCATTTTACTTTACACAATCTTCGTTTGACACAAGGATTGTTTTTACGAAGCACAACAAACACTCTTGTATTGTATGAATCCCAAAGTTCGAACAACGTGTTTATCGGAACACAAAGCGGATACAACAACAACGGAGGAGAATTTAACGTGTTTGTCGGAAACAAGTCGGGAGAGAACAACATCAAAGGGTCCAAGAACGCGTTTTTTGGATATAGATCGGGTGGAAATAATGTTCAGGGCACACAGAACGTTTTTCTCGGAACAGAATCTGGTTTGAACAATCGTGACGGAAGTAACAACATTTTTATGGGTTATCAATCCGGATATCACAATGCATCCGGGGAGAACAATATTTTCATGGGTTATCGAGCGGGTTACAACAACACCATTGGTAACAATAATATTTTTTTGGGAAAACGTTCCGGATTTTTAAACACAACCGGTAATTATAACGTGTTCATCGGGGACGAGTGTGGGTATTATAACGTCACCGGAAGTGCATGTACCATTATTGGTGCGGACACTAAAGGAGGGTTATCCGATCCGAATGTGGACTTGTACGTAAACTTTGCCCCTCGTTCTGAAATTCCAGACAACAACACAGATAATAATGATGACCCCCCTGTCATTATCAACAACTATTATTCTGTGATTACGATTGGACCTGATTCGGGTGTGGATACCATCGTCAGAGGATCTACGGGAAGTTACAATACTATACTGGGCGTCGGCGCAGGTGTCCCATTTTACGAAGGTAGAGGTGTGGGTAATCAAAACACAATCGTAGGGTCCTATGCAGGGGAAGAAGCGAACACATCGAGTGACAATACGTACATCGGGTATCAGGCTGGACGGTATTTGGTTAGTTCGAACCGAAACACGATGTTGGGTTCCTTTTCTGGAGGAAGCAACGTTAGTGACAACTTGACACAATTCACCGCCTTGGGATACGGGTCCGGTTACCATTCTATAGATTCCGCAAATAACGTGCTATTAGGGGTTCGTGCAGGAAGTTATTTGTCGAATGTGTCTGACAGCATACACGTCGGAAACTACAGCGGAAGTCGCGTTTCCAACGCAACACAAAACATATACATTGGTCATCAAACAGGTTCGAATGTCCAAGGGTCGAATAACGTGATTATCGGACACCACATGACACAAGAAGGTCAACAACTCGACCATGTCTTGAACATCGCTAACACCATAACCGGTAACACAGACACAGGGGATGTCCACATCCAAGGAGTCCTATCGTCACAACAAGGACTTGTGGTAAACAATTCACGCGTAATAGACTCACAGGGTAGGTTTGTAGGTGTCATCGGGAACTATTCCGTTGACGCTTCACAATTAGTCGGGAGCATCGATTTAGAAGGAACCATCACGGCCTCCGGCGTTATCCAAGGAAACTATGGGTTTCTGGTGAATGGTACAAGAGTTATCGACGACTCCGGAACCGTCGTCGGAAACGTGAATAGTTCGAGTCTACAAGGAAACATCAATTTGGACGGAACCATCACGGCCTCCGGCGTTATCGACGGAAAAGGAGGGTTTATGGTGAATGGTACAAGCGTTATCGACGACTCCGGAAATGTCGTCGGAAACGTGAATAGTTCGAGTCTACAAGGAAACATCGATTTAACCGGAACCATCACGGCCTCCGGCGTTATCGACGGAAACGATGGGTTTAACGTGAATGGTACAAGAGTTATCGACAACACCGGAACCGTCGTCGGAAACGTGAATAGTTCGAGTCTACAAGGAAACATCAATTTGGACGGAACCATCACGGCCTCCGGCGTTATCGACGGAAACGGCGGGTTTAGGGTGAATGGTACAAGAGTTATCGACAACACCGGAACCGTCGTCGGAAACGTGAATAGTTCGAGTCTATTAGGAAACATCGATTTAACCGGAACCATCACGGCAACTGACGTTATCGACGGAAACGATGGGTTTAAGGTGAATGGTACAAGAGTTATCGACAACACCGGAACCGTCGTCGGAAACGTGAATAGTTCGAGTCTACAAGGAAACATCGATTTATCAGGAACCATCAC
>Ga0222718_10004300_pt1 | contig 11901 bp, 12 predicted proteins | sample C33_27DmetaG_FD_165045 | JGI IMG/M metagenome (GOLD analysis project Ga0222718, IMG submission 165045) | Estuarine water microbial communities from San Francisco Bay, California, United States - C33_27D | ecosystem: Environmental > Aquatic > Marine > Unclassified | place: USA: California... | reverse complement strand
ATGCGAACGACCTCACCGAGTTCGATCTTCTCCTTGAGGAGGATCTTCAACTCCTCGAGTTGATCATTGCGGGTAGCGACCGCCTCGGGCCCATCCGCGAGCACCAGCGCGACGAGAGCGTCGGCCTCGGCCTTGAACTGATCGCTACCAGCGACGAAATCGGTCTCGGACTTCAACTGCACGATCGCGCCGGTGCCACCCGACACCGAGATCGCAACCAGACCCTGGTTGTTCTCGCGGTCGTCGCGCTTCGCGCTCGCGGCGAGACCCTTCTCACGAAGGAACTGCTTGGCCGCCTCAAGATCACCACCGGTCTCCTCGAGGGCCTTCTTGCAATCCATCATGCCGGCGCCGGTCGACTCGCGAAGCGCCTTCACATCCTGTGCGGTGAACGACATGTCAGACCCCTCTCAGCTCTCGTCGGACGTCTCAGCAGCGGCATCAGCCACCGTCTCAGCAGCAGCCTCAGCGGCCGGCTCCTCAGCCGGTGCCTCGGCCGGCGCCTCGGCCTTGGCGGCCAGACGGGCCTCGCGCTCCGCCTGCGCCTTAGCGGCAGCAGCTCGCGCCTCGGCCTGCGCCTGGGCGAACGCCGCCTCCTCCTCCGGGCTGCGCTGCGGCGGAGCCGGGATCACCGGAGCCGCCGACGGACGACGAGACGCGACATAGGCGCCTTCGAGCACCGCTTCGGCGATCACGTTCGCGAACAGGGAGTTGGCGCGGATCGCGTCGTCGTTGCCGGGGATCGGATACTGGATCGAATCGGGATCGACATTGGTGTCGACCACAGCGACCACCGGGATTCCGAGCTTGTTCGCCTCGGTCACCGCAATGTGCTCCTTCTTGGTGTCGAGCACGAAGATCGCGTCGGGAGCCTTCGTCATCGAGCGAAGACCACCGAGGTTGCGCTGCAACTTGGTGAGCTCGCGATCGAGGAGCAGGGCTTCCTTCTTGATCATCACCTCGAACTCGCCGATCTCCTTCTGACGCTCGAGCTCGAGCATCTTGCCAACGCGCTTGGAGATCGTGCCGAAGTTGGTGAGCATGCCGCCGAGCCAACGCTCGTTCACATAGGGCATGTTGCAGCGATCAGCGGCCTCACGAACCGGATCCTGAGCCTGCTTCTTCGTGCCGACGAACAAGATGGTGCCGCCATCGGCAGCCATCTCGCGAACGAAGTTGTAGGCGGTCTCGACGCGGCTCAGCGTCTGATCGAGATCGATGATGTAGATGCCGTTGCGCTCACCGAAGATGAAACGCTTCATCTTCGGGTTCCAACGCCGGGTCTGGTGCCCGAAGTGGGCGCCCGCCTCGATCATCTGGCGCATGGAGATGACAGCCATGAAAAGCTCCTGTTCTGCGGTTGTCCGCCGATCCGGGCGCCGTGGCGACCGCAGATGGACCGGGGTTCTGCTCTGATCCGATGACCCACCGGACGATGGGCCGCACCAGATGCTACCGACGAGCCCCGGGGAACACTCCCGCCGCCCCCGGGCAGAGCGACACCTTCGGCGCCCGCGCGCCGGGCGCGATGAGGCTCGCCCGAAGATGACCAGTCAACAGCATCCTCGTCGGATCGACATAACGCTCACCCACCCGCAAACCGAGATGGAACGGGCCCGTCGTTACCGCCACCACCTCGCCGGCCGCCACCCGATCACCGATCACGAGATCCGACCGCGCTCCCGCGTAGGTCACCCGCCATCGTTCGGAGAATCCGGGCCGAGCGAACGCCACCACGAGATGATCCCGGCCCGCTACCGACCCGGAGAACGACACCGACCCGCCGACCGCCGCCCGCACCGGCGAGCCGACCGGCGCGGAGAACTCCAGACCGCGATTGCCCGCGCACCACCGACACGCCGGCGCCCGGAACCCATCGACCACCACCCCCGACACCGGCAGAGTCCAACACCCCTGGGCCGCGACTGCCGCCGACGGCAGGACGAGCGCGAACAACGCTGTCACCATGACGGCCGCAGCCGACAACCGGATCACCGGCACGCGAAGCCGAACCGACACCACACCATCCCGCTCCGCCCGAGGGCGACTCAGTCGAGACCAGCGGACCGCATCCGCGAACGCAGCGACAACACCGAACGGGTGTGCAACTGCGAGACCCGGGACTCCGTGAGTCCGATCACCCCGCCGATCTCGGCGAGCGTCAATCCCTCGTCGTAATAGAGACCGAGCACGAGCCGCTCGCGCTCGGGCAACGACCGGATCGCCGACCGCAGCCCAGCGCGCACCTCATCGGCCTCCAGGGCCGCCGTCGGTGTGTGCTCGGCGTCGCCGTCAACGGCAACCGGTTCCAAACCGGCAGCGACGGCGCGATCGAGCGGGCCGACTGTCGTTGACGCCACCTCGGCCAACCACCGCTCAAGCTCATCGGCGCCGACATCGAGGGCCTCGGCCAACTCGGCATCGCTCGGCGCGCGTCCGTTGCGATGCTCGAAATCAGCGAGGGCCGCCTCGATGCTGCGCGCCCGCGAACGGACCGTCCTCGGCACCCAATCGAGTTGGCGGAGGCCGTCGTAGATCGAGCCGCGGATACGTGGCCCAGCGAACGTCTCGAACTTCACCCCCTGATCGGGATCGAACCGCTCGATCGCATCGATCAGGCCGAACACCCCATAGGAGATGAGATCACCCGGATCGACCGACGAGGGCAGACCCGCACCGACACGACCAGCGATGAACTTCACCAACGGCGAGTAGTGGACGATCAGATGGTCCCGCGAGGACATCTGGCGACGACGCAGCCAACGATCCCAATGCATCGCCAACTCATCGGCCGGATCCATGACGCCCGGCCGAGCCCCCGGCGGAAGCGGCGGGGGCGGCGGTGGAGGTGGCGGAGGGGGCGGCGGGCAGCTCATGCTCGCGGATGGGAATCGCGATAGGCGGCGGCGAGCCGCTCACGGCTCACATGGGTGTAGCGCTGGGTGGTGGACACGTCGGCGTGGCCGAGCAACTCCTGGACCGCTCGAAGATCAGCGCCCCCATCGAGGAGATGCGTCGCGAACGTGTGCCGGAGGGCGTGGGGATGGGTCGGCGTCGGCGAACGCCGATCAAGGATGCGGCGCACATCGCGCGGAGTGAGCCGGCGACCCCGCTCATTGCCGAACAGTTCGTCGCCGGCGACCACTTCGCGGCGGAGTCCGAGCCAGCGACGCAACGCATCGACCGTCGGCTCGCCGAGGGGAACGAGTCGCTCACGCGACCCCTTGCCCCACACCCGAGCCGACCCCTCAGCGAGATCGAGCGCACCAACATCGAGCGCGCAGAGCTCAGCGACGCGGACACCCGAGCCGTACAGCATCTCAAGCACCGCGTCATCCCGGGCCCGACGCCACTCCGGCTCATCCGGATCGACCGGAGGCTCGAGCAGACGCTCGAGCTCGTCCCGGTCGAGAACGCGCGGCAGACGCGACTCGCCACCCGACACCTGCACCCCCGCCATCGGATCAGCGGTGAGCCGGCCCGTCTCGACCGTCCAACGGAAATAGCGACGCAACGCCGCCGCTTTGCGAGCGATCGAACGTCGCGCGTACTGGCGCGTGGACAGATTCGCTACATAACGCCGCACCGAGGTGCGTGTCACCTCCTCAGGAGACGACACGCGCATGCGCGCCACCCACTCGGCGAACAGGCGCAGATCGGTGCGATAGGCCTCACGGGTGCGATCGCTGAGCGAGGTGAGCGAGCCAATGAACTCATCCAACGACCATCCAGACAGATCCGATGTCGTCGAAGCGTCACCGTCAGCGTGGTCGACGCCCGGCGCGCGGTCGTCCGGATCGCTCATGACCCCGACGGTATTACGCCATCACGGTGGGAGTCCGGACACCGCCACCTCGAGCCAACCCGCCTCGTCAACGAGCCAGCCGTCGCGCACCAGCTCGGCGACCGCCGAAGCCACCGGAGCGACACCGGCTCCCGAACCTGACACCAGCTGATCGAGCGATCGCGGACCATCACGACAGGCCTCGAACAGCTCAATGGCAAGACACGACCGCGGCGGGCGGCGCGCCGGCGCCACTCGGACCGGCGGAGTGATCGACAGCACCTCGAGCACATCGTTCACCGAGGTGACCGGCGCCGCCCCGTCGCGCAACAGGTGATTCGCCCCCTCCGATGCCGGCGATCGAGGAGAACCCGGCACCGCCATCACCTCAACGCCACGCTCCAGAGCGGCGCGAGCCGTGATCAGGCTGCCGCCGCTCGCCCGACTCTCGACCACCACCAACACCTCACTCAAGGCGGCGATTACCCGATTGCGCAACGGGAAGTGAAACGCCTCTGGTGGCGTGCCCGGCGGCCACTCGGAAAGCACCACATGCTGCTCGACCAGCCGATCGAGGAGATCACGGTTTGAGCGCGGGTAGGCGAGATCGGGCCCATTGCCGAGCACCGCAACCGCGCGACCGGGACCGGAAGCCAGCACGCCTCGATGCGATGCCGTGTCGATACCGCGAGCGAGCCCCGACACCACCGACACCCCGGCCTCAGCGAGCCGGGCGCCGAGATCGGCCGCGGTCGCGCGACCCGCCGCGGTGGCGTTCCGAGTGCCGACCACACCGACCCGACGGTCGGCGAGCACCGCCCGATCGCCCCGCAGGAACAGCACCGCTGGCCGCTCCGGATCGTCGATGAGGGCGGGCGGGTAATCACCGTCGCCGGGCACCGTCACCGACACGCCCACCTCAGCGCATCGCGCCGCGCGCCGCGACGCAGACACCGCCAACGACTGCACCCGAAGCCGCTCGCGCACGTCAGCCCGCGGCTCCACCGCGGGCACCAACGGTCGCCCCAGGCGCAAAGACTCGAGCGCCTCAATGGGATCGTGAACCGCGAGGATCATCGCGAGACGCCGCCGCGACATCGACCGCAACCCCGCAAGCACAGCGAGCGCGCCGATCACCTCGGGATCGGAGATCATGAGACCACCCGCCGGTCGAACACCGAACGCATCGACAATGCCGCCGCCACCAGTTCGCCATCGACCGAATCGCACTCGCCACCAGCGAGGTCGGCGAGCGTGCGAGCCACGCGACGCACCCGGTGATAGCCACGGCCGGTGAGACGCCCGCGCTCCATCTCCGAGCGAAGCAGCGCCGTCGCGTCATCGTCGAGACGAGCCCAACGATCGAGCGCCTCGCCGTCGAGATCGGCGTTCAACATGCCGCGGCTCTCAATCGCCCGGGCACGCGCCCGCGCCACCCGCGCGGCCACCTCCGCCGACGACTCACCCCGCTCCCCCGACAACAGATCGCCCACCTCAGGACGACTCACCCGCACCCGCAAATCGAAACGGTCGAGCAGCGGACCCGACAACCGAGACAGGTAGCGATGCCGCGACCGCTCATCACAGGCGCAGACCCCGGGAGCCCCCGCCTCACCACACGGACACGGATTGGTCGCGCCCACCAACTGGAACCTGGCGGGCATCGACACGTGATGATTGACACGACCGACCGACACCCGACCCGTCTCAAGCGCCTCGCGCAACGTATCGAGCACCGCCGGAGCGAACTGACCCATCTCGTCGAGAAACAACACACCGCCGTGGGCGAGCGAGATCTCGCCGGGGCGAACCATGTGTGAACCCCCACCCACCAGAGCCGCCGCCGACGAGGTGTGATGCGGGGCCCGGAACGGTGGCCGGGTCACCAGACCCGACCCACCCACCCCAGCCGCCGACTGCACCATCGTGACCTCGAGACCGATGTCGTGATCGAGGTCGGGAAGCAGACCGGGGAGTCGCCGGGCCAACATCGTCTTACCGGCACCAGGAGAGCCGACGAACAGCAGATGATGACCCCCAGCAGCCGCCACCTCGAGCGCCAACCTCGCCACCGGCTGACCGCGCACCTCAGCCAGATCATCGACAACGACAGGCGACTCGCTCCCGTGAGCGACACCGACCGCGCTCGAGACCGACGACCACGCCGCCCGGCCGGCGAACACCTCCACCAGCTCGCCGAGCGAGGCCACCGAACGCACCTCGCCGCGCGACACCGCTGCCGCCTCACCGACACACCCCGATGGCACCACCCACTCGAGCTCGGGATCGACCCCGACCATCGGCGCGACCCCCGCCACCGGCCTCACCGACCCGTCGAGCCCCAACTCGCCAGCGAACGCCCGGCCCGACAGGGACTCCGGCTCGAGCTGCTCGGTGGCCGCTAACACACCGACCGCGATCGCCAGATCGAGGCCCGACCCGCTCTTGCGATGTGTCGGCGGAGCGAGATTGACCGTCACACGACGATCGGGCCACGACAGACCGCTCGACAGCACCGCCGCCCGCACCCGATCACGAGCCTCGCGACACGACTCATCGGGCAAGCCGAGCATCGTGAACGACGGAAGCCCCGGCCCAACATGCACCTCGACCATCACCCGATGGCCCCGAGCACCGAGCACCGACGCCGAATGGACACTCGCGATCAACGACCACCTCCGAGAACGACCCGCGCCGACAGCAACGGGAACACAGGAGGCCACAACCTCGATCAACCACGAACCTAGACAGGGGGTGCGACGGTGACCCCGGGCCGGACACGGGGCATGCCACACTCGCCGTGATGACCCGACGACTCCTCTTCATCGCCGCGCTCACCGCGGCCTGCGGAGGCGGAGGGAACGGCGACGCCGTCGCGTTCTGCGACGCCCTCGCCGGATCACTCACCCTCGTGCGCGACCCGATCATCACCACCGAAGCCGAGATCGACGAGGCCCTCCTCACCTACCGGCTGCTCGGCGACCTCGCCCCGCTCGACATCGCCGACGACTGGCAGATCCTCACCACCAACATCGAGACCGCCTCCACCGTCGTTCCCAACGACCGCGCCAGCATCCAACGCGCCGTCCAACAGGCCTACGCGAGCGAACGCGCCGCGGTCGCCGTCGCCGAGTGGGTACGCACCCGGTGCGGCTTCGACATGGGTCCGGTGACCACCATCGCCCCGCAGGCCACGCCGACGCCGGCCGACCCGCCCGGGGTCAGCGACAGCTGAGACCGCGCTCGGGACTCAGACGATCTCGCCGCGACGAAGGATCACCTTGTCGACGAGGCCGTAATCACGAGCCGCCTCCGCGGTGAACCACCGATCGCGCTCGGAGTCAGCCTGGATCTGCTCGAGATCCTGACCCGAGTGCTGAGCGATCAACTCAGCCATCCGAAGCTTCGTGTAGGCGAGCTGCTCAGCCTGGATCGCGATATCGGCCGCCTGGCCACGCAAACCCGCGAGTGGCTGGTGCATCATGACCCGCGCGTTCGGCAGCGTGTAGCGCTTGCCCGGAGCACCCGCGGTGAGCAAGAACTGACCCATCGACGCAGCCAGACCGAGGCACACGGTCGCGACATCGCAACTGACGAACTGCATCGTGTCGTAGATCGCCATACCGGCGGTCACCGACCCACCCGGCGAGTTGATGTACAGCCAGATGTCAGCGTCGGGATCCTCACCCTCGAGGTAGAGCAGCTGGGCGCAGATCTGATTGGCGATGTCGTCGTTGACATCGGAACCGAGCAGCACCACACGGTTCTTCAACAGGCGATTGAAGACGTCGCTCCGCGGGTCGAAACCACCCTCGAGCGCCTGCGGGAACTGCGTCACATCGGCCATGAGCGGCAGGTTACCGGCCACCCCCGCCGGCGGCCTCACGCTCCTGAGCGGTCGACGCCCGACGCGATCACCGCGACCGGACCCGACTGCGCGCCCTCGATCAACGCCGCCACACCCGCGGCCCCCGTCGGCGACACCCGCAACCCAGCCGACCGAGCCACCTCGACCGCCTCCACCACCGAGGCCTCCGACACCACCACCGGACGACCACCACTCACCCGCATGGCCTCCAGCACCGCCAGCCAGTCATAGGTCTCATCATCGAGGATCCCGTCAGCGAGCGAGCGCGGCTCCTGCCACGGTGTCATCACCTCTTCCCAGCGCGACGCCGGATCGGGGTCATCTCCGACCGCGGTGACCGCCCGATCGAGTGGAGCACACCCTTCGGCCTGAACGGCCAACAACGACACCGAACCACCAAGACCCTGCGCGGCGCACGACGCCAACGCGCCCCCGCCAACCTGCACCACCAACTCCGACACCGGCGCACCCACCTCAGCCATTTCCCAACCGATCGTGCGACCCCCGTCGAGACACCACGCGTTCACCGGTCCCTGCACACTGAAGGGCACCGCACCCGCATCCACCGACGACCGGAACCCCGCCATCGCCGGATCGCCCGGAGGATCCCCGGGGCGCCGCTCACACCGATGCACCGACGCGCCGAGCGCATCCATCGCCGAACCGAACGCCGGATCCATCCAGGTCGGAACGAACACCTCGATCGGCCATGACTCGCGCGCCGCCAACGTCGACGCCGCCAACGCCGCATTTCCACACGACGAGATCGCCAACGGCGGCCGCCGACCGAGCAGACCGAGTTCCTCAGCCACCCGGAGATGCAACATCACCGAAACGAGATGACGGGCCTTGTGCGAACCGGCCAACTGCCCGGTCTCGTCCTTCACCCACACCTCCACCCCGAAGTGATCCGACATCGCCTCGTTCGGCGCAAACGGGGTGATGGAGAAACCGTCGGCAACCGAACGCGCGAGCGTGAGCGCCGCCGCCTCCGACATGCCGTTGCCCACAGCGAAGGCGAACCACGCCATCCGCCGAGCGAACCGCACGAACGGATTCGGGTCGTCGATGACCTCCGCCTCGGCACCATCGTCAACCAGGCGGAGTACGTGACGGGGATCATCCGGCGAGGCCGACGGACACGTCCACGAGAACGAACGCGCGACATCCACCTCGGCGCCGCACACCCGGCACACCCAGCCGAGAACCATCGCGACGAACCCCGGTCAGCCCGCGGCGACGCGGTCGTTGAACTCGTCGATCATCGAGTCCCACACGCCGACATACCGACGCAGACCACGCCAGAACGACTGGTGACGACGCTCCTCGAACAACTCGAACGGGGTGCCCTGCTGCTCCACCCAGGTGTAGTACCCGAGGTTGAAGATGCGGCGGCGATCGGCTTCCGTGCAGTCGATCATGTGCTCCGTCGACGTATGAGCGAGATGCTCACCGAACACCTCGGCCGCGTCAGGAGCCGAGAAGTCATTGCCGAACCGGGTGGCGAGCGTTTTGGCGCGCTCGCTCGGATAGAGCGCCGCGCCGTCGGTCGCCACCGTGATCAACGCATCGGATTCGCCGAGATCGAGCAGACGAGCCGTCTTGATCGCCGCGAGCGTGTTGCAGATCGCCGAGAAGCCGAAATGCTCCAAGGCGTGAACGACCTCGGGGGCGATGCCCTTGGCGCGCACCAAAAACTCACGGCCAGCATCGGAGTTGAACAGCACATCGAGCTCGTCGGTCGCCCGATCCGAGATCGCGCACACCACATCGGTGTTCATCACGTTGTGGATCAGCGGGATGTGCTTGTCGCCAATCCCTTGGATGTTGTGCTCGCCGAACCCGTTCTCGAGCATCGTCGGACACTCGAGCGCCTCGACCGCCACGATGCGCGACCCGTAGGCCTCCTTCAGATGGTCACCGGCAGCGATCGTGCCCGCCGAGCCCGTCGCCGAGGTGAACGCCGCGAGGCGCAGCTCGGGCCCACCCGAGGAGAGCACCGAGTCGCGAACCGTCTCGAAGACATGGCCGAGGGCTCGCCCCGTCACCATCACATGGCCGAGATGATTGCCGAACTCGGAGAACTGGTTGAGCACGAAGTTCTCCGGATCGAGCCGCAACTCATTGCAGGCGTCGTAGATCTCCTTGACGTTCGACTCGGTGCCGGTGGTGCGGATCACATCCTCCGCCGGGTTCTCACACCAACGATCGAGCCAGTCGAACCGCTCCTGGCTCATCCCCTCCGGCAGAATCGCCACCCCGCGACTCGCCATGATCCGGCTGATCGCGATCCCACCACGGGCGTAATTGCCCGTCGACGGCCACACCGCGCGATGACGAGTCGGATCGAACTGCCCGGTCACCACCCGAGGAGCGAGACACGAATAGGCGGCGAGCACCTTGTGCGCAGTGATCATCGGGAACCGGTCGCCGAACACGACGATGATCGGACTCGCGACACCGGTCAACGCCGGAGGCAGCACCACATGCTCGGGCACTCCGACGCGCGCGCCCCGAAGATCGTTGTACCAATGCACCCGCCAGAGATTGCGGGCGTCCGGGCCCTGCGGATCAGCGTCGCCGACCGATGCGGAATGATCGAACGACGAGGGATCGGCCAACTCAGCGAATCGCGGAAGCCGGATACCCCGCTCGCGGAACCGGGCGACCGAGTTGGCGAGCGCCGACTCATCCACGATCCGGTCAGCCAAACCGAACTGGTTCTCAAGGGCATCAGCGGTATCGATCAACGTCACCTTGACAGTCTGTCAAAGGCAGATGGAAATCGCCACGAATCGCGCGGACCCCCTCACTAGGTTGGCCCAATGCGCTCCTCACCGGTCCTCGTCGCCCTCACCGCGGTTCTCGCCTCGTGCTCGAGCATCACCGACCCCGAGGTCGCCGATCTCCCCGAGATCACCGTCAGCACCGACGCTCCCAACGCGGCATCCGAGACGACCAGCACCACAGCTGCTCCGGTCGTGCTTGAGCCGACCCCGCAGGCACCCACCCCGGCCGGGGCGCTCGCCGACTACGGGGCCCGCCTCGCCGCCAGCGCCGTCGCCGGTCCTGTCGACACCGTCTGCGGCACCATCGCCATGGCCGCGGTCGGACCCACCGATCCGGGCATGGTCGACTCCCCCGAGGCCCCGACCGCCGACGTCCACGACCTCCGATGGAACGGCGAGGCCTGGGAACCAACGATCACCCCCCTCACCGGGATCATCTGGGACGACAACAGCGGGACCGGGCTGCTCGGTTACGGACTCTTCGGCATCGCGATCGGCCTTGTCGACGGCACCGAAGTCATCCGACTCGCGAACCGCAGCGTCTGGGAGGGACGCCCCGACACCCTCATCGAACGGCTCGGCGCCGACTGCACCTGGCAACCGGTCACCGTCGCCTACCCGTGCGGAGTCGATCTTGGCGCCTTCGAGGGTTACGAACTCGACGGCTCGCTCGCCCTCGAACCCGTGTCACCCGGATGGGACTACTACGAATCGGGCGCCGACCCCGCCTGTCACCGCGAAGGCGCCCACCTGCTCAGCTGGGACGCGGGCATCGCCATGTTGCGCGCCAAGTCCATCGACGACGTCTGGTGCGGGGGACGATCATTCGACGCTGGAATCGAACGCCCCGTCCGCATGTGCGCCGAGGGGCCGGTGGTGAGCTCAATCCAGCAGGCGCTCGCGGACGCTGGCCAGCAGCTCTCGGTCGACGGCATGTTCGGCCCCGGCACGCAGCGGGCGATCATCGCCCACCAACAGGCCAGCGGACTCGAGGTCACCGGCACCATCACCGAAGCCCTCGAGAACATGCTCCTCGGACCCGCCGACGGCGGCGGCGATTTCTGACCGGCTCGCTACCCTCGCCGGTGAGCGGGCGTGGCGGAACTGGCAGACGCGCAGGATTTAGGTTCCTGTTCCTCGGAGTGTGGGTTCGAGTCCCACCGCCCGCACTCACACCCGTCGGCCACGATGGCGTTCTCACCGTGGGAGGCGAGATGGACGACGAATCCGAAGCAGAACACGACGAGGGTGACACCTGTCCCTACTGCGGGGACGGCCCGCTCCACGTCTCCGAGGGCTACTTGCAGTGCCCCAACTGCGGCTCCTCGATCGACTGACCCGCGGCGTCAGGGCGTCGGTCGGGTGACCACCGTCGAGAAGCACATCTCGTCGTCAGAACCGAACGACCACAGCACGTAGGCCGGCTCGAGACTCGGGTCGCGGCGTGACCGCTCCCACGA
>Ga0222718_10004298_pt1 | contig 11902 bp, 11 predicted proteins | sample C33_27DmetaG_FD_165045 | JGI IMG/M metagenome (GOLD analysis project Ga0222718, IMG submission 165045) | Estuarine water microbial communities from San Francisco Bay, California, United States - C33_27D | ecosystem: Environmental > Aquatic > Marine > Unclassified | place: USA: California... | reverse complement strand
TAAGGGATTAGTATATGGATTAAGAGTTAAGGATAAATTTGGTGATAATGGAATTACTGGTCTAATAATGATTAATATTAATCAAAAAGAAGCAACAATTGATTCATTTCTTTTAAGTTGTAGAATTTTAGGAAAGAGAATTGAATTTGAATTTATGAAATATATTATATTAACTTTAAAAGACATGGGTGTCAATATTTTAAAGGCAAAATTCATTAAGACAAGAAAAAATATACAGACTGAAAACTTTTTTGAAAAATTAAAATTTCAAGTAATCAAGCATACTCAAGAAGAAAAACATTACACACTAGACTTAAATAAAAACACATTTAAATTATCACCTAAAATATATAAATTTATATAAATATGGATATCAAAAATAGAATATTAGCAATTATGAAATCATCATTTTCTAATAATGATATTAATGAAAATAGCAATAATGACAACACCGAAAATTGGGATTCTATAAATTTTTTGTTATTGATAGTAAAGCTTGAAAACGAGTTTGAAATAAAATTTCATCCAGATGAAATTGCAGAGATCGATTCTTTTAAAAGCATTCATGATTCAATTTTAAAAAAAACATAATAATTTTTAATGATTAGAATAGGGATTACTGGCCAAAGTGGATTTATTGGGACTCATTTGTCAAATGCTATTAAATTAAATCCAAGCGAATTTGAATTAATCAATTTTAATGACGATTTTTTTGAAAACGAAGCACGTTTAGATTTGTTTGTTGAAAAATGTGATGTAATTGTTCATTTAGCTGCATTGAACAGACATAATGATTCAGAAGTTATTTATAAAACTAATATTTTATTGGTTAAAAAATTAGTCTTATCTCTTGAAAAGACAAAATCAAAAAAACACGTAATCTTTTCATCTTCAACTCAAGAAAATAAAGAAAATCTATATGGAAAGTCTAAAAAAGATGGTAGAGTGATTTTTGAAAAATGGGCTCAATCCTCTAATAATTTATTTACTGGAATGTTAATTCCAAATGTTTTTGGACCATTTGGAAATCCATACTATAATTCTGTTATTTCAACTTTTTCTTTTCAACTTATACAAAACATTGAAACAAAAATTGAAATAGACGGGAAATTGAATTTAATTTATATTGATGAGTTGATAAATGAATTTCTAAAAAAAGCTAAAAATTCTATTAGTGAATCATCCTATATTGTTCCACATACATCAATTTCAAGTGTTTCAGAAATTCTTAATTTGTTGAAATATTTTAAAAAGGAATATGTTGTTAAAGGAAATATTCCAATTTTAAACTCTAATTATAAATTAAATCTTTTTAATACTTTTCGATCTTTTATTGATTTAAATAATCATTTTCCCTTTAAATTAAAAGAAAATAAAGATAACAGAGGAGCTTTTGTAGAAATTATAAGATTAGGTATCGGAGGTCAGTTTTCATTTTCAACAACTAATCCTGGAATAACTCGTGGCAACCATTTTCATACTAGAAAAATTGAGAGATTTACTGTGATTAAAGGAAAAGCTTTAATACAATTAAGAAAAATAGGAACAAATAAAATTTATGAATTTCGTCTGGATGGAAAAATTCCGTCATTTGTTGATATGCCAATTTGGTATACTCATAATATCAAGAATATTGGAGATGAAGAATTATTAACAAATTTTTGGATAAATGAGCCCTACGATCCAAATAATAGTGATACTTTTTTTGAAAACGTATAATTTTTTAACTTGTATTAAACATTAAAATATGAAATCTAAACTTAAAGTTTTTACTGTTGTAGGAACAAGACCTGAAATAATAAGATTATCTAGAGTAATGGCTAGTTTAGATAATTCAAAATCGATTGATCATATAATAGTTCACACAGGCCAAAATTATGACTATGAACTTAATCAAATTTTTTTTGAGGACCTAAAAATTAGAAAACCAGATTTTTTCCTTAATGCCGCTGGAAAAACATCAACCGAAACTATTGGTCAAATTTTAATTAAAATTGATAAACTTCTTGAATCAGAAACTCCAGACGCTTTTTTAGTTTTAGGAGATACCAATAGTTGTTTATGCGCTATTCCTGCAAAAAAAAGACAAATACCTATTTTTCACATGGAAGCTGGTAATAGATGTTTTGATCAGAGAGTACCAGAAGAGACAAACAGAAAAATTGTTGATCACATTTCAGATATTAATTTGACTTACAGTGATATAGCAAGAGAATATTTACTTCGAGAGGGATTAGCCCCTGATAGAATTATTAAAACAGGTTCACCAATGTTTGAAGTTTTAAATTTTTATTTACCCTCAATTGTATCGTCGGACATTTTATCTAATTTGAAGTTGCAAAAGAAAGAGTATTTTGTTGTATCTGCTCATCGAGAAGAAAATATTAATAACAAATTAAATTTTGAGAATTTTATAAAATCTTTAAATCTAATAGCTGAAAATTTTGATTATCCTATAATTGTAAGTACTCACCCAAGGACAAGAAAAATGATTTCTGAAAATAAAGTGAAAACTAATTCTAACATAAAATTTTTGAAACCTCTCGGTTTTATCGATTATAATTATCTTCAAATGAACTCATTTGCTGTTCTGTCCGATAGTGGAACTATCTCTGAAGAATCTTCTATATTAAATTTTAGAGCATTAAATATTCGAGAGGCACATGAAAGACCTGAAGCTATGGAAGAGGCATCAGTAATGATGGTAGGCTTAAATCCTGAACGAATTATTCACGGAATAGCTCAGTTAAGTAATCAAAAAACGGCTGAAAAACGTAATTTTAATATTCCTTTAGATTATACAAAACCAAATGTTTCTGAAAAAGTTACAAGAATTATTATCTCATATGTAGATTACATCAATCAAAATGTTTGGAAAAAGAAAATCTTAAAATTTTAATTACTCAATATGAAAGGCATAGTTTTAGCAGGAGGGTCCGGAACAAGATTATATCCTATTACAAGGGGAGTTTCTAAACAATTACTTTCGATTTATGATAAACCGATGATATATTATCCAATATCAGTTTTAATGTTATCTGGAATAAAGGAAATATTAATTATTTCAACACCTCAAGACCTTCCGAATTTCCGAAATCTTTTAGGTTCAGGTTCAGAATTGGGTCTTCATTTTCATTACATTGAGCAACCTTCACCTGAGGGTTTGGCTCAGGCGTTTATATTAGGGGAAGATTTTATAGGTAATGAAGATGTTTGTTTAGTTTTGGGTGATAATATTTTTTACGGAAGAGGTTTTTCTAAGCTTTTACAGGAATCAGTACATACAACTTCAGTGGATAGAAAAGCTACAGTTTTTGGATACTATGTAACTGAACCAGAAAATTTTGGAGTTGTAGAGTTTGATGACAGTAATAAGGCCATCAGTATTGAGGAAAAACCTACATTTCCAAAGAGTAATTATGCAGTAGTAGGCTTGTATTACTATCCTAATGATGTTATAAAAATTTCTAAATCAATTAAGCCATCTGAGAGGGGGGAATTAGAAATTTCGTCTGTAAACGAAGAATACTTAAAAAGAGGAGATATTAATGTAAAAATTATGGGTAGAGGTTTTACTTGGTTAGATACTGGTACACATGATTCTTTACTTGAAGCTTCAAATTTCATTCATACTATCGAAAAACATTCGGGTCTAAAAGTAGCTTGCTTAGAGGAAATAGCATACAAGATGGGGTATATAGATTCAAAACAATTGGAAAAACTTATTTTACCATTAAAGAAAACAGGTTATGGAAAATACTTAAAAAATAAGGTTTTATGAAAATTACAGAAACAAGTATTTCAGATTTAGTTATAATTGAGCCAAAAGTTTTTTTAGACTCTAGAGGTTATTTTTTTGAACCTTACAATAAAGAAAAATTTGATCAAAATTTTGGAATTACTAATTTTGTTCAGGATAATGAATCAAAATCTAGCAAAGGTGTTTTAAGAGGTTTTCATTTCCAAAAGCCCCCTTATGATCAAGCTAAGCTTGTTAGATGTATTGAAGGTCAAGTTTTAGATGTTGCTTTAGATTTAAGAAAACAATCCAAAACATATGGCAATTATGAAAAGGTTATTTTATCAGCTGATAATAAAAAACAATTTTTTATACCAAGAGGATTTGCACATGCATTTTTAGTATTAAGTGAATCTGCTGTATTTTCTTATAAAGTTGATAATATATATGCCCCTAAATATGATTCAGGTATAGCTTGGAATGATCAAAGTCTTATGATTGATTGGGGTATTAATGAATCACAACTAATCATTTCAGAAAAAGATAAAAATTTATCTTTTTTGTCCGAAATTAATTCTCCTTTTTAAAAAATAAATGAAAATTTTAGTAACTGGTGCAAACGGACAGCTTGGCTCTGAACTGAGATTCTTATCAAAAAATAAAAATCATTTTGAGTGGTTTTTTACGGACTTTCAAGATCTAGATCTCTCAGATATTCATAATTTAGAAAAAAACATTTCTTTTATTGAACCTGAAATCATTATTAATTGTGCCGCATATACCAATGTTGATAAAGCCGAATCTGAAGTTGATTTAGCAAATTTAATTAATTTTAAGGCGGTTGATAAAATTTCAAAATGGTCTTCAGCCAATAATTGTAAACTAATTCATATTTCAACAGATTATGTTTTTGATGGTAGCTCTTCAGCACCTTTGAAAGAGAATGCAATTACTTGTCCGTTAAACGTTTACGGCTTGTCAAAGTTAAATGGCGAAAAAGTATGTTTAAAGAATGACTCTAAATGTATTATTATAAGGACTTCCTGGGTTTATTCTAGTTTTGGAAAAAATTTTGTTAAAACAATTTCATCTCTTATGAGTCAAAAGAATTCTTTAAACATTATTTATGACCAAGTTGGTTGTCCTACATATGCAAGAGACTTAGCAGAGGTAATAATTAGTATCATTAATTACAAAGATTGGATTCCTGGATTGTATCATTATTCAAATGATGGTGAAGTCTCTTGGTTTGATTTTGCTAAATCTATTAAAAAGTATTTTGATTTTAGTACAATTTTAATTCCAATTTTAACTGAAGAATATCCAACTCCAGCCAAACGACCTCGTTATTCAATATTGGATAAATCAAAAATAAAAACAACCTTTAATATTAATGTACCTAATTATAAAATTAGTTTAGAAAAATGTATTACAATTTTAAAAGATGAAAAATAATATTTTAATTACAGGAGGAGCAGGTTTTATTGGTTCTCATTTGGTCAGACTATTTATAAATAAATATCCAGATTATCATATTATTAATATGGATGTGTTAACCTATGCTGGTAATTTAGAGAATTTAAAAGATGTTGAGAATAAAGATAATTATACGTTTGTTAAATGTGATATTTGTGATTTTAAAAAAGTAAAACAAGTTTTTGTTGATTATAATATTGATTCTGTAATTCATCTAGCAGCCGAATCACATGTAGATCGTTCTATTGAAGATCCTTTTTCATTTGCAAAGACTAATGTCATGGGAACACTTAGTTTATTACAAGCTGCTAAAAGTTATTGGGAAAATAATTTTAATAATAAGTTATTTTATCATGTTTCCACAGATGAGGTATATGGTTCATTGAGTGACGAAGGTCTTTTTACAGAAAATACAAGTTATGATCCACACTCACCTTACTCAGCTTCTAAAGCATCTTCGGATCATTTTGTGAGAGCATTTTCAGACACCTACGGTTTGCCAATAGTAATTTCTAATTGTTCTAATAATTATGGCTCCTTTCAGTTTCCCGAAAAACTAATACCATTATTTATCAATAATATAGTACATAATAAACCCTTACCTGTTTATGGAAAAGGAGAAAACGTAAGAGATTGGTTATTTGTGAATGACCATACAAGAGCTATTGATGCTATTTTTCATAAAGGAAAATTAGGAGACACTTATAATATTGGTGGATTTAACGAGTGGAAAAATATAGATTTGATAAAAGTGATAATTAAAACTGTAGATAAAATCCTTGGAAGAGATGAAGGAACATCTGATAAATTAATCACATATGTTACTGACAGAGCCGGTCATGATTTACGTTATGCGATTGACTCAACAAAATTAAAAAATGAACTAGGATGGGAGCCTTCTTTACAATTTGAGGAAGGTGTTGAAAAGACTGTTAAGTGGTATTTAGATAACAAAGAGTGGATGGATAATGTTAATTCTGGTGATTATCAAGAATATTACAAAAAAATGTATAATTAAACTTTTTTAATTACATACTCTACAACTCCCCATATAATTAATTCATTTTCTTCTTTCAACTCGATAGGTTTATATTTTTTATTTTCAGGCATTAAATAAAGTTTATTCTTTTCTTTTTTTATTCTTTTAACAGTAAATTCTCCGTCTACTAAGCAAACTGCTATTTTCCCATTTTCTGGATTTAATGACCTATCTATTACAAGTAGATCTCCATCATCAAGTCCTGCCCCAACCATTGAGTCTCCACTAACTCTTGCATAAAAGGTTGCCTCTTTGTTTTTTACTAATTCTCTGTCTAGACTTATTCTAGTTTCTTTAAAGTCATCTGCAGGAGAAGGAAAACCTGCTGATATCCCTTCCTCAGCAAGCCACTGTCCCAATCCATTTTCTTTTTTTGGAATAAAAAATTCAAGCTTATTTTCTTTCTTCATCCTTTAATTGATATTGTTTCGTTTAGTTCTGTAGTATATCTTAAAGAAAGCTTAGTCTGTTTCATTTTCCAAATTCTCTTAAGGTCTTGGCTAGCTAATTTTACTTTACTAGGACCTTCTTTTTTTGCTATAAAATCTAATGTTTTCATAAGAGCTTGATGTTTAGGATTTTCTTTTTCAAAGATGTTGAGTTGTGTTCTATTATTCGGAACTAGTCCCATTACTATCACTCCCGCTTTTTTATACTCAATATTTTTTTTATAAATTTTCTTTAGTCCCTCAACAGCGTATTTACTTATCGTTATACTAGAGTTTGATCCGTAAGGTAAAGTCATAACTATTCCATTTCGATATTGTAATTTGTTTTTTTGATGTCTATTGCTTTTTACAAAGACATAAATAGAGTTGCAGTTACTTTTTTGATTACGTAATTTTTCTGAGCAACATATTGAAAAAGTAGAGACACGTTCTTTTAAACCTTCGAAATGAGTTATGTTTTTTTCAAAACTTCTGGTTGTTGCTATTGCTTTTTTAGGAGATCTACTTTCTTCAAGAGATAGAACAGATTCTCCTTCCAGTTCTTTTTTTAACCGCAAGCCTACTACACTCATTTGTTTTCTAACCCAATCATCTGGCAGCATTGTAAAATCATAGGCTTTATTTATTTTATAACTTTTTAAGCGCGCAGCATGTTTGAAGCCAATTCCCCAAACGTCTTCAATTTTAAGCCATTTAAGAGCTTTATCTTTTTTTTCTTTAGAGTTTATCACATAAACTCCACCAGTTTTATTGTCAAATTTTTTAGAAATCCGATTAGCTACTTTAGCTAGTGCTTTTGTAGGAGCAAAACCGATACTAACTGGAATTCCAGTCCATTTTAAAATAATCTTTCGGATTTCTTTACCATAATCTTCTAAGTTATAGTTTTCAAAACCTTTGAATTCCAAAAAGGCTTCATCTATACTGTAGATTTCGATATTTGGGGTATGCTTAGCCAAAATACTCATTACTCTACTACTCATATCACCATACAATGGAAAGTTGGATGAGAATACATATACTTTATTTTTTTTAAAAATAGGATCGTATTTAAATGCAGGGGCCCCCATTGGAATGCCAAGCGCTTTAGCTTCGTTACTTCTAGAGATTACACAGCCGTCATTGTTTGATAAAATAACTATAGGTTTTTTATCCAATTTTGGATTAAAAACCCTCTCGCAAGAAGCATAAAAATTATTACAATCAACTAGTGCAAACATTTTATAAAACTACATTTTAGATATTTTTAAATCAATCTATTTTGCAATTAAAGTTTTTAACAATTCTTATTGTAAATTTGAGCTTTAAATTTTAGAAAATGAGCTTTTATGAAGAAACAGAAAATTTGGTAAAATCAAAAGGTTTTAAAATTGTTTCAAAAGATTTTGAAAGGCCTTGGGGAGGTTTTTTAGTTATTGACGAAGATCAATCTCAAGATTTTTCAGATAAATTTTTTAAAGGAATAGATGTAGAAACTTTGAAAATTGGAGGAAAATTGAGCCCCAAAATATTAATTGTGAAACCAAAAGCTAGATTGTCGTGGCAATATCATCATAGAAGAGCTGAAATTTGGAGAGTTTTTAAAGGAGAATGTGGAATAATAAGAAGTGATACAAACAAGGAAAATGAAATGAAAACTTATGGTAAAGGCGATCAAATAAAGTTAAAGCAAGGGGAACGTCACAGATTAATTGGCTTAGAAGATTTTTGTTTAGTGGCTGAAATATGGCAACATACAGATAAAAACAATCCTTCTAACGAAGAAGATATTGTCAGAGTTCAAGATGATTTTGGGAGATAAAAAAAACTAAAAATAACCTCTCTAATTTTCATAAAGTTGTAAATTTATATTTTAAAAAATATCCATTGATGGATCCATATTCTTTTTTAAATACAGCACACACTGCCTATTTTGCTGAACTTTATGATCAGTACTTAATAAATCCTGAAGAGGTTGAACCGAGTTGGAGAGCTTTTTTTCAAGGTTTTGAATTTGGAATTGAAGAGTCAAAAAAAGAATCTTCAGACTTTAACAATATTGAAATTCCAGAAAATATTTTAAAAGAATTTAAAGTAGTAAAACTTATTAATGCTTACAGAACAAGAGGACACTTGTTTACAAAAACTAACCCTGTAAGAGACAGAAGAACTTACCTTCCAAATTTAGAAATTGAAAATTTTGATTTGTCAGAAGATGATTTAAAGCTAGTCTTCAATGCTGGAGAAATTATAGGGATTGGACCAGCAACTTTAACAGACATTCTAATACATCTTGAACGAATTTATTGTAGTTCAATTGGTATTGAGTACATGTACATTAGAACACCCGAAAGGATACAATGGATTCAGGAACAATTAAATCGCAATTCTAACAGTCCTAATTTTTCTATAGATCAAAAAAAACAAATATTAAAAAAGACAATTGAAGCAGTAGCTTTTGAAAAATTTCTGCACACTAAATATGTTGGTCAAAAACGATTTTCTTTAGAAGGAGGCGAGGCTTTAATCCCTGCTTTAGATGCACTTATTGAAAAAGCAGCAATTGATGGTGTTAAAGAATTTGTTGTTGGAATGGCACATAGAGGAAGACTAAATACTCTTACAAATATTTTTGGAAAACCAGTTGAGGATATTTTTAATGAATTTGATGGAAAAGATTATGAAGAAAAAGGTTTTGATGGAGATGTAAAGTACCATTTAGGTTGGACATCTAATAGAAAAACAGATTCTGGACATAAGATTTACATGAATATCGCCCCAAATCCCTCTCACTTAGAAGCTGTTGGACCTGTTGTTCAAGGAATTGCGAGAGCAAAACAAGAAAAATATCATCCAAATAACATTGAAAATGTTTTACCAATAATTATTCATGGTGATGCTGCTATTGCTGGTCAAGGTGTTGTCTATGAGGTAGTTCAAATGGAGCGATTAAAAGGATACAAGACAGGAGGAACAATTCACATTGTGGTTAATAATCAAGTTGGATTTACAACAAATTATTTAGATGGAAGATCTTCAACCTATTGCACTGATGTAGCTAAAACAAATCTATGTCCAGTATTACATGTTAATTCTGATGATGTTGAAGCAGTTGTTCACGCAACAATATTTGCATTAAATTACAGAATGAGGTACAAAAGAGATATTTTTATTGATCTTTTAGGATATAGAAAATATGGTCATAATGAGGGTGATGAACCTCGATTTACTCAACCTAATCTATATAAAGCCATTTCTAAGCATCTTAATCCAATGGAGATTTATTCAGATAAGCTTATCAATGAAGATATAATATCTATTGAAGATGTTTCAAAAATTGAAAAAAAATATAAATCATCTCTTGAAAAGAAGTTAGAAAATTCAAAGAAAGATAATAATATTGAAATTACGCCATTCATGGATTATGAATGGAAAGGGTTTAAAAGGGTTAAAAAAGATAAGATGCTAACTAACTATGAAACTAAGGTTTCTAGTGAAAATCTTAATACAGTAGCTAAAGTTGTCACAACACTTCCAAAAAATAAACAATTTTTAAGAAAAACTCAACGGCTTATAAATGATAGGTCAAAAATGTTTTTTGAAACGGATAAAATAGATTGGGGCATGGGTGAAATGTTAGCTTATGGATCTCTACTAAATGAAGGATTCAACATTAGGATTTCGGGTCAGGATGTTGAAAGAGGAACATTTTCACATAGACATGCGATTTTAAAAGCAGAGGACTCTGAAGAAGAAATATGTCTTTTAAACAATATTAATAATAATCAAGGAAGCTTTAATATATATAATTCTCATTTGTCTGAATATGGTGTAATGGGTTATGAGTATGGCTATTCCTTAACTAGCCCACAAACGCTTTGTATATGGGAGGCACAATTTGGTGACTTTAGTAATGGTGCCCAAATAATGATTGATCAGTACTTATCGGCTGCTGAAGACAAGTGGAAATTACAAAATGGTTTAGTTTTATTGTTGCCTCATGGATATGAGGGCCAAGGTGCTGAACATTCTTCTGCTAGAATGGAGAGGTATTTACAATTATGTGCAAAAGACAATATGTATGTTGCAAATTGTACAACTCCATCAAACCTATTTCATTTATTAAGACGTCAAATGGTAACAAAATTCAGGAAGCCACTAATAATCTTTACTCCAAAAAGTTTGTTAAGACATCCAAAAGCTGTTTCTAGTGTCGTTGATTTTTCATCTGGAAAATTTTCACCATTAATAGAAATTAGTAAAATTGAAAACTCAAAAATAGAACGACTTGTATTTTGCTCTGGAAAATTTTATTATGATCTAAATGATCACATGGAAAAAAATAACATACAAAATACTATCCTTGTAAGACTAGAACAATTGTTTCCATTACCAATAGTTGAGATTAATGATGTCCTAGAAAAATATTCAAATGCTACTGATATTGTTTGGGCTCAGGAAGAACCTAGAAACATGGGTGCTTGGAGTCACTTATTATTGCATTCAGATAAGTTTAGAGATTTTAGAGTTGCATCGAGAAGGTTTTATAGTTCTCCATCTGCAGGAAGCAGTACTAGATCAAAGAGACGACATAATGAAGTTATTCAATATGTTTTTGATAAAACTAAGTCTAATAATTAGAAAAAAAATTATTATATTTGTAATGATTTGAGGATAGATTTGACTGATTGCTCCCTCATAAAAAAAATGCTAAAACAGAAATGAAAATCTCACTCATACACTATTCCTTAATTCTTACTTAAATGAATAAATTCAACATTTCATACGTTGTGATAATATCTTTAATATTATTTGCTTCTTTTTCAAGAATTATTCCTCATATGCCTAATTTTACACCTATTGGTGCTATGGCTTTATTTGGAGGAGCATATTTAAAAAATAAATATCATGCTATTTTAATTCCAATAATTTCTTTATGGATAAGTGATTTAGTTATTAATAATTTTATTTTTTCTTTTTATTCTGATTTTACATGGTTTTATCCTGGATTTTTATGGCAATATTCTTCTTTTATTTTGATTATTTTGATTGGCTATTTCTTTTTAAAAAAATTAGACCTTAAAAATGTATTTTTAACCACTCTATTTTCAAGCTTAATATTTTTTATTGTAACAAATTTTGGTGTTTGGATTTCTGGAACAATGTACTCTCCAGATTTACAAGGCTTAATCACTTGTTATATAATGGCATTACCATTTT
>Ga0222718_10004296_pt1 | contig 11905 bp, 16 predicted proteins | sample C33_27DmetaG_FD_165045 | JGI IMG/M metagenome (GOLD analysis project Ga0222718, IMG submission 165045) | Estuarine water microbial communities from San Francisco Bay, California, United States - C33_27D | ecosystem: Environmental > Aquatic > Marine > Unclassified | place: USA: California... | reverse complement strand
TTCTCCTACTTTTTTAATATTCATATCTATATTTAAAAAATTACATTGTAGATTTTTATTTACTTTTTTTATAATTTCTTTTTTGGTTAATCTTAATGATTTTGTTTTTTTTTTACTTTCCTTTTTATGTTTTTTTTTATTATATTTTTTATTATATTTTTTAGTTTTAGTCATATATATTTATCATAGATTATTTTTACTAAAATTACAAAATTAATTTTTTTTTATGTTTGCGCTCTATATATTTTTTAGTACAATCAAAATAATTAATACTATTTAATGATTTCCCACAATCTTCAGAAATAGTTGCCAATTCCTTTTTCCTATACATATTTAAATGTACAGAATAATTCCTTATAAATTTTCGAAAATTATCTTTAATTCCACCGATTTCCTTTATTGCTTTTTTTATCATTTGTTTCCTTTTTAGATGTCTATTTCTCATAACTAATTCAACATACCATACAGACCAAGCCCCACAAAATCCACCCGGGTCAGTGTTTCTAATGGACGCTTTATTATTATCTATTTCGTCTTCTTCTATATCTTGAAATGAATATTTTGGCATTAATTTATTGGGTTCTATAATTTTAAGTTTAATACCTGCTTCTTTAAAAAGTTTTACCATTTTTGAGTTAAAGGGTCTATGAATAGTTAAATTAACATCATAACCATATGGTTCAAAACGTTCATATGTTTTTCTTTTAACGTCTACAATTGCTATATTAAAATGTCCTTTTTCTACTTTACAATCACTAGAGCCTAAATAAATAGGTAATAAAATAAATTTAATTATTCCTCTATCCGAATTAAATATTCTTTGAATTTCATTTATAAAAATTTTCTTAGATTTCGGTAATGTTAATTTAAATTTTTTACTACTATCCTCACATCTCCATGAAGTTAATACATTCCACATTATATATCCATCACTAAAATCCCCCATAGGAATATAAAACATATTACCATATTTTTCCTTCTCTCTTAAATAATCAAACGAGAAAAATAAGTCCTCTCCATTTCCTTTATATTCGGTTTTATCTACATTTTTATGTTGAAATATAGAACCTTGTACTAAACTATTTGATGTACTATCTAAACTATAGGCGTATAATGAATCTAGTGTTTTTTTAGTTCTATCCGAAGGAATATATGAGTTTTCACTTCTTATAGATTTTTGTGTTTTTTTATAAATATTATACCGTTTTTTATTATTTTTTTGTGTTCTTTTAATATTTTTTGAAGGAGCATATGATTTTAGTATTTTAGTAATTTTACTTGTCATATATTATTATATTATATTTTATAATAATTTATAAAAATTATTATAAAATTAAATTAAAATTTTAAAAAATTATTTATTTATTTAGTTTTTCATATTGTTTAATCAATCTTTTTCTTAATGCCTTTTTAATTTCAAGGGCCTTAATATTTCCATACGCATTTGGTTTACATACTTTTGGATATCTTGCTCTAAATATATCTTGATCTTTTCTTAATTTTTTTGATTCGGTTGTTTTTTTCATATATTTACATAATTTTAGGCATTTATCGCAATATTTTTCAGCTTTTTTAAGTCTATTTATATATCTTTTTGTTATACCATAATCTTTTTCTAATAATTCTCTATCTAATAATAATTCATTTCTTTTACATTCTCCACATAATAATTCTGTTCTAGGCACTATATCTTCTCTCATTTTTGTTAATAATCCTGGTTTTTTATTATTTGTTTGTTTTTTTTTCCTCTTTTTGGTAGGTGGTGGTGTATTATTATTTGAATTTGAATTACTTGAATTTGAATTATTATTATTGTTATTTAATGTATTGGAAGAATTATTTTTAGGTTTTATAGAAGTAGCCCTCTTGCGAAGTTCCTTTCCTATTTTGTTAAGCATATTATTCCCTTTATTTTCATTGGTTCCTCTTCCATTTCTTCTGGCAGTTCTTCCTCCATTTCTTCTGGCAGTTCTTCCGCCATTTCTTCCATTTCTTCTACTTGATCCATTCCCATTTCTTCTTCCTGTTCTATTTCCATTATGTCCCGTATCTCCACCTCCGTGATTCTTTTTAAATTTGTCTAGTTCTTCAGAAAAATATTTCCCTACATTTGCTCCACATTTTTCTTTTATTTGCCCAAATATACCTGGATAAATTAGTATTTTATTAATTTTAGGTAGAGAAGTATTATTAATTCTTTTTTTCGCACGTTCAAATAAAGATTTAATTTTTTTTATATTATCAGTATCATTATTCTTTTTTAAGTCTTTCAAAAAATTAGAGTTGTTCCTTCCATCTTCTTGCATTTTACCAGCAACTACATAAACATACATTATATTTTTGTTATTATTATCTTTTATATCTTCATTATTAAATTTTTCTGTTATAATTTTCATATATATATATATTAGAAAAAAAGTTTAGTCAAAATAAATTTATTTCTTCTTCAAAATTAAAATAGACGCATTTAAACTATTTGCGTCACTTTCTTCTTTATTACCCACACTTATATCTGTTTTTTTAATATCTTTTTCCCCCTCACCTTTATATATATAAGCAACTCTTTCTTTATAGAATTTAGGATATTTTACTTGAATATGGAAATGTTTTATAAGATATTCTAATAGTTTATCATCATTATAGTGGAAATTTCCAAAATAAACCGGATAAATTCTAATTTCACCTTTTTTCTTTAATATTCTATTTAATTCTATAAAAGCATTTAATAAATCTTTAACATTATCCATCCAATAATATATAAAATATTGACTTGTTATTACATCAAAAGAATTACTTGGTAATTTAGTATCTAAAATATTTCCTGATTTAAAATTCGGGTGTTTTTCCGGAAATTTATATAAATCCATTCCTAAAGCTTTATATTTTTTCTGTATTAATTGATACAATAATGCCTCTTTATATATATGATTTATACCACATCCTATATCTAAAAATGATTTAGACTTTAAATACCCAAATACATTTTTAATATCCGGGAATAAATGTTTTTGATAACTTTTTAATCCTCGCCCTGTAACAGGTGCTTTTTCACATAATAAACTCATATTTTTAACATAGTCCCATAAATTACAATTAATGGAACTTCTATTAAGTTTATGCTTTATATAAACTAATAAATTTTGTTTATGTAATTTAGATTCTGGAATTTTATATTGTGCTAACTTATTTTTATTTTGCTTTAATGTTTTTTTCTTTAATGTTTTTTTATTTAATGATTTCTTATGTAATGTTTTTTTTGTTATTTTACGCATATTTAATATATAAAAATATTTAAATTAATAAACAAAATAATATCTATAAATGAAAATATTTAGCGGAACTGCGAATTTAGACTTTTCTCAAAAAGTCGCAAATCATCTTAGTATAAAACTATCTAAAGTTAAAATAGGTAGATTTGCGGACGGTGAAATTAATATTGTTATAGAAGAAAATGTTAGAAAACAAGATTGTTATATTATACAACCAACAGGACCTTCATTTAATCAAACTCCAAATGATAATTTTATGGAACTATTAATTTTATGCGACGCTTTAAAGAGAGGTAGTGCAAGTAGTGTTAATGTAATAATGCCTTATTATGGTTATCAAAGACAGGATAGAAAAGATTATAGTAGGGCACCTATATCAGCAAGAGTAATAGCGAATTGTTTAGAGGCACAGAATATAAGTAGGGTAATAGTATTTGATTTACACGCGGGGCAAATACAGGGTTTTTTCTCTAGTAGTACTCCTTTTGATAATTTATACGTGGAATCGAATTTTATAGATTATATTATTAATAATAAATTTGATTTAGAGAAATTAATGATAATTTCACCAGATGAGGGAGGAATGAAACGCGCAGTTAGGGTGGCTAATAAATTAGGTGTTGGTATGGGAACCATTTATAAGGAAAGAAGTGAAGCAAATATAGTAAATACAATGTCTTTAATGGGAAATGTAGAAAATAAAATTTGTATTATAGTTGATGATATGATAGATACTGGTTGTACTGCGTGTAAAGCATCCAAACTATTAAAGGAAAAAGGTGCTGAAAATATATATATGTTTGTATGTCATGGTATTTTTTCAGGAAAAGCTTTAGAAAATATTAAAAATAGTGAATTTGATAAAGTAATAGTTACAAATACATTAGATCAAACTAGACATATAGAAAAAATCAAAGAATTAGGAATAGAAGATAGAATGGATATTATAGACGTTTCTTGGATGTGTGCTGAAGCTATTAGAGGATGTAATTATGGGGAATCACTTAAAGAATTATACGATAATCCAAAAAAAATTAATTTATATAAATAATTTTATTTTTATTTAGCATTTTTATTTAGCATTTTTATTTAGCATTTTTATTTAGCATTTTTATTTTATTTAGCATTTTTATTTATTATTTTTATTTATTATTTATTATATTTATTATTTATTATTTATTATTTTTATTTATTATTTTATAAAAAAATACATTTTTTCTTAAGTATTTAAAAATGACACCAAAATTAAGTGTATCAATTAAAAAAACAATTTAAAAAATACCCACCATAAAGAAGTATAACAACCGCGTATAAATTACTGATTATTTTTATTACCTATAACTATAATGCCTGCCAAATCTAAATCAACTACTCCTCGCAAAGCGAGACCTTCTTCTGCGAAGAAGGTCACCAAATCTACTAAAGCTGCTGCTCCAGCACCAGCTCCTGAACCAGTTGTCGTAGCTGAACCTGTTGTTGAAACAGCTCCAGTTGTTGCCGAAACCTCAACTCCTGAAATTTCTCTTGAAGACCAATTCAAGGATATTCTCACTAGACTTCAACAATTCAGAACTCTTTCACAAACTCTTATGGCTGATGTCCGAAAACTCCAAAAGAATGTTAACAGACAAGTCAGAGAATCATCTAAAAAGAACAAGAAACGAAAAAACACCGGTGATACCAAGAGACCACCAAGTGGATTTGCTAAACCAACTCTTATCTCAGACTCACTCTGCCAATTCCTTGGTGTTGAATCTGGAACTATGATGGCTAGAACTGAGGTTACCAAACACCTTACTAAGTACATTAAGGCACACGAACTCCAAGACCAAGCTAACCGAAGAATTATCAACTGTGACTCTGCTCTTGCTGGTCTTCTCAATGTCAAGCCATCCGATGAAGTTACTTACTTTAACCTTCAAAGATACATGAAACCACACTTCCCACAGTCTGCTAAGAACCTTGCCGCGGCTGCCTCCGCGGCAACTTCTAGTGCTTAATTGAGTATTTAGACTTAATTGAGTATTTAGACTTAATTGAGTATTTAGAATAATTATTTTTTTTTACATTTTTCAAAACCAAATTATTTTTATAATTGTTATTAATTATAAAAATTGATTTTAATATATCTGTAATGTAATGATGAGAAAAAAATGCTGACACACACTACATTACAAACATTTTCTTTGACAAATCCTCCTTCCTTTGCTTTACAAAGGACGGCGGAAGTTCAGAAGAAATATGACATTGTTATGAAGGATAAGGAAAGAATGGCGAATTTTTTAGAAGATGTAAAGAGAGAATTGGAAACGGAAAAATTTTATTTAGTGGAAAATGATTTTCCGTATTTTACAGAAGACGGTATTAAGCATTTAGTATGTTGGTATAAGGATTGTAATCCTTGTATGATTGAGAGAGAGCTGCGAACTAAATTTGGGGTTATTACGTGTTGGAAGAATAAACCTGGAAATTGTAGTATATTAGAGATTAATCACATTCATGTATTTATACATGGATAGGCAATAATTTATATCTAAATTTCTAAATTAATTGTTTCAATAATTTTATCAAGAATATGGTCTGGTAATTGGATACGTGCAGAACATACGTATCCTTTACCTCCATTATATATCCTACATTTTTTAATATTTGCGGATATTGACTTTGTTATTTTTTTAAGATAGAAAATAGTGCTATCTAATTCTTTTTTTGTCATACCTCTTATTTCTCCGTTATCATCTATACCGAATAAATAAAGAGCCTTGCCATTTCCTTCAATTATTCGGTATAACATTTGAGTAGCCCTTTTTTCAATAAAATGTTGAGGATCATTTTTTGGATGATTTATCAAATATCTTTTATATTCTTTGTTACCGTCATCCTTTTCAGGAGGTTGTTTGGGTATAATTTTATTTATATATATCGGCATTATAATATAAAAACAAAAAATATGGTTTAAATAACTATTATAAAATATTTTTTATTTATTAAATGAGTGATAGGAAAAAAACTAAAAAAAATATTCACAGTAATATTATGATACCTAAAGCTACAACACATACTAATAAAAGAAATAGTAAACCTAAAAATGATTTAATAGATTCATTATTAAATAAAAATAATACAAAAGATAGTATGAAAAAAAATATTATTGCTTTTAATAAATCTGCTGGTAATAATAACGGTAAAATTATTGAAAATTTCCATAAAGCAATAAAACTAACTAATTCCGACGAAATTATTTTAAAAATGTTAGACCTTAAAGAAAAAGATATAGTAAATTTTTACAAAAATATGGAAAAAATGATTGGTAAGGACTTATCACTTAAAATACGCAATGATATGTCTAAACAACTTATTACAGGAGCTACAGTTGTAAATAAAAATGGCGTTGCTTTATCATTATGTCCGTTTTGTACGGAATCTAAAAGTAATTGTGTTATATTGTTATGTGGACATTTAATATGTAATAAATGTGCTAAAAACATTAATAGATGTAAATATCCTTGTCCTAAATGTAAAAAACCTATTAAATATATCCAATTTATTAGCGAACAATAAATTATAAAATTGATTTTTTAAAATTATATTAATAATATTTAACTAATATGAACAAAAATATTAATTACGATTGTTTACATTGTGCTACTTATTTTACAAATAGAATGGATATAAAAAAAATGTGTGAATTTGTGCCTATAAATGAAAATTGTACCAATCCTTATTGTAAAACAATAAAAGAAATTGAAAAAAGGATTGACGAAAATAAAATTAAAGGAGAAGATACAATGGAATCGGATGATGACACATTTACAAATGGGGAAAATGTTAATTGGGATAATTGGGATTTAGAACCTAATGTGAAAAGTTTAAAAAGAAAAAGGAAAAAAAGTATAAGTGATTTAGCAGATTTAATTAAAAATATTAATATTAAAAGCAATAATGGAATTGCGGGTAAAAAGAAAAAAAAACTTAAACAGCAAAAAATTACTTCATATGATATTAATTATTTACTTAATAAACTTAATTTAACTTAAAAGTATAAAATATAAAATAAAATATAGATTAATATAAATATAAATGATTATAAATCTAAGTGAAATTGGTTTTACTTATAATTATACATATGAAGCATTTATTATTACAGATCCTAATAAAATAGTTCAATTTGATTTCCAAGCAGAAAAAAAACAAAAATATTTTTTTATTTTGAAATATAATAGTGCTAATAAACCAGATATTACATTAAAAATTAATGGTGTTATAAGAACTAATAATTTACTTGAAATAAATACTAAAAGTCATAATAAACTAATATCTTTCAATATTCAATTAGGTCCTTATTTATTAAATGAAGGTAATAATACAATTAAGTTTATATGTAAGGGCGATTTCCCCTTATTATATAATTTGGAAATAGTAGATAAACCAAAGATTTTAAATTCCAGATTTCTAATCAATGATTATTTTAAATTGCGAATGTCTGATTTCATTTTATTAGAAACATATAATACTTACGGAGGTTTTTATTGGCATATATACAATTATATCCTTTGTAATTTAATTGCGGATAAGTATAATAAAATACCAATAGTTAATTTTTGTGGTAGTTTATATCTTTCTAATACTGACGAGTTAGGACTTATACATAATAATAAAAACTGGTTCTATAATTATTTTCAGGATAATTTAGATATATCAAATAGTACATATAATACAGTAATAAATTATCCAAATAGAATAAATTTCACTAAATCAATATTAGGTAATTGCTCTACAAAAACAGATGATTATATTTATTATTTTAATTATGATACTTTCGGAGAATTTAATTTTCTTAGTTTAGAAATGAATTTTAAGGATAAAAGATACTATATCCAACAAAAGGTTAAAATCTTAGATTACCTAACTGAATTAGCAACTAAAATAAAACAAGATATATTCCCACCTACTAAACCAAACCATAAATTTATTGGTATTCATTATAGAGGAACTGATAAAGTAGAAGAAGGAGAAAATGACGAGGAACACCCAATTCACTATTCATATGAATTAATTTATAATATTATTAATGATAAGATTACAAAATTAAACGATACTAAATTAAATGACTCTAAATTAAACGCTAATAAACTATATGATATATATATTGTAATAACAACTGACGAACTACCGTTTATATTGTTTATGAAAGAAAAGTTCGGTAATAAAGTTATAAATTATAAAAATGCGGATAGGTCTAATATTAATACTTCGGGTTTAAATTATAATTTCCAGCAAACACCAACCAGGGATAAAATTTATGATAAACGTAGACTTGTAGGAAATGCGAAGCAAGAATTAATTTTAAAAGAAAAATTAATAGATAATTCTATTCATATGGGGAGTAAACATTTATCTAACTATAAGAAGGGTTTGGATTGTATTATAGATGTTTTAATTCTACAAGACTGTGATATAATATATAAATCGAAAGGGAATTTTAGTAATTTCTGTACATATCTAAATACTAATCCTAATTTAGAGATAATAGATCTCCACGATTATGTTTAATTTTCTTTTTTATGACATAATCTTTCGGCAATTTTTGATATTTCATATATTTCATATTATTGTTTTTTTTTATAAAACATTTCCTATCTCCGTATAAATAATCATTAAGTATTTTTTTATATTCAGGTCCTTTCATATAATAATTACAAACATACATATAACCTAAAACTAATAAAAACGCAAATATATATGTATACCATTCTAATATTGCTAAATTAGTTTTCTTCATACATAGACACCCTTCCTTATCTTTTAATTCTTTGATATACATTATCAAGGTATATATATAAAATATAGTTATAGGCAAGGAAACTAAGGATAATATTTTTCCAAATAGGGTTTTAATGTAGTAAGGATAAATTATGAATGATAATGAAAAGAACATATAAAAAATACTAAAATAAAAGATATAATCTTTATTTTTTGTATCAACACATACACAATCATTATGTTTCCACTGTAATATCATTTTGACTATCACTAAATTAAAAATAAAAAAAAATAAACATTCGATTATAATTGCTAAATTATAATTCATTATTTAATATATGTAAATGTAATAAATATAATAAGTGTAAATGTAATAAATAAATATAATTAAATTATTTATTTAGTATATTTTTCTCCGGCAGCGTGTCTTAATGTTTGAATATTTCTTTTTTTCCAATCGTAACCACTTGCTTTTTCACTCATAATTTACATATCACCATTATTAAGATTAAATTTGATTCTTTCTCCAATAGGTTTAGATTTCCGATACCATTGCCAATGTATGGGTCTTGTCTTCCCTAGAGAACAAGCAATAACTTTCTTTCTTTCGGAATCACCGTGAAAACCTATACCGCATTTTTTAACATCATAATATAAATTTCCTTCTACCTCCAAATTTGTTGCTTTTTCCCCAAAAATAATTCCAAGAGAATTCCTCCATTTATTTAGAATAGGAACACTATCATATGCCTTAATTGTCCCCTTTTTATTCTCATAATCCGGTTCTTGCTCTACTTCTCCATAACATACATTATATCTTGCTATCTTATTAAGAACTTTTTTCCTCCTAGTATCCCAAAATTTTTTATCCCACTCAAAACTTAACTGCTCTTCTAACATATTTGCCGCACTTTCTTCTATTAATTTCGAAATACCATCTCGAATAATTAACAAAGCCGCTGGTTCTACACCATTCGAATCTTCGCCTACTAATTGCTCATCTAATCTATGATATTCACTTTCAATACCCTTCTCTAGTAATATTTGTTTAAAATTATTTAACTCTTGAATAGTAAATCCACTTGCGGATAATCCTTCGCCATTGATTTCCATACCTACATGATTTTCGGATTGCTCTCCGGCTGTAATACAAATTGCTGAATTTTCCATTTTATATACAAAATTATATAATTTTTTAATTTATTCAATTTTTAATCATAATATCCACAACAACTTAATGCCTTACCACCTAAAACACATAATATTGTTAAAGCAGATAAAGCAATAATACTCAAATTAACTATAAAAAATATTTCAATATTATTTCCAAGAGTTACTAATTCGCCACATTTCATTTCACAATTATAATCACATATTGTTTCCTTCCTTACATATCTGTCTATTGCTAAAGTAGTTAATGCTATGGCATTTAAAACATAAATTATATTACTAACCAAATTACTACAACATACATATGATAAGGTAACAACTAAACTAAGAACAAATAAGGATAAAACTCCTATATTATATTTTAAATAATCATTACAATCACTTTTTATAGAATGGGAAATAGTGTTGATAGTATGAAATCCATATGAGAAAAAAACAACGTTTGTTATTGATAGTAATATAGAAGAAATTATAAAACAACTATTAATTTTTACCATTTTAATTATATCATAATAAATATAACTTTAAATATTTATTATCCAAAAATTAATATATTATATTTTAGTTAACTAAATTACATTTAGTACATCTATTAGGTCTTTCATCATATGTATAATAATTTGGGTCTTTTACCCAATTATGATTACAATTGTCGTAAATAGTTTTCATTATAGTTTTATTTTCTTTTTCTAATTCTTTAACTAAGTTTTTATAACTTAGTATTCTTCTTTCTATATCCTTGCGTTTTAAAATTAATTCTTTGATTTCCAAATCAGTTAAATTATTTATCATTTATTTACTAAATTAAATTATTTTTAAATTATATAAATAATGACATATAAAGGGAAAAATACTAGAATAAATAATAGAAGAAATATGAATTTCACTAAAAAACAAATTATAACAAAAAGAAATATTAAAAATTCTAGAAAAAATATGAAAATAGAAAATAATACTAAAAAAAATAAGAATATTAAAATAAATAAAAAAACATTTACTAAATCTTCATTTGATTCCTTATTTTCTATAAATTTCCAAGATAAATTCTTACAAAATACAGGAGGTAGTAATATTATTATTATGTATGACTTAGACGCACCCAATGGCAAAAATGCCTTCAATAAATCACAAAATTTTAAATACATACACTACCTTAAAGTAGGAGATAAAGTAATTGTTCCATATGCTCCACCTACACCACCGAAGGGGACACATACTTATATTATAAAAAAAATAGAATTAGATGAAATGAAGATAAAATTATTATTATCTAAATTAATTGAAATAGGTAATAATAGAAAGCATAAAAAATTTCAATCATTATCTAAATATAAATTATTTGGAATTAATATTAAAAAAAAGTTAAAAAGTAAACAGGTTTTTTATGTAAAAAATGAGTTTTTAATGTAAAATAACATTAAGTATATAATCATAAATACAAAAAGAGAGAATAGAAATAAATTAAATCTATAAGTCATTCTAACTAACTTATCTACCTCTTTTTTATCTTTTATAAAATCAGATATATCGTCTGTTGTAAATGGAGCAAACATTATATTTTACTCCTTATTTCTCTTTAAATAATTACAATTTTTATTTTATTTTTTATTTTCTTATATTTATTTTCTTATATTTATTTTCTTATATTTATTTTCTTATATTTATTTTCTTATATTTATTTTCTTATATTTATTTTCTTATAT
>Ga0222718_10004295_pt1 | contig 11909 bp, 22 predicted proteins | sample C33_27DmetaG_FD_165045 | JGI IMG/M metagenome (GOLD analysis project Ga0222718, IMG submission 165045) | Estuarine water microbial communities from San Francisco Bay, California, United States - C33_27D | ecosystem: Environmental > Aquatic > Marine > Unclassified | place: USA: California... | reverse complement strand
CTCTTAAATGTTGCGACAGCATAACGGCCTACAAAAAACTAACAAGGGAGAAACAAATATGAAGACTTACTATTTTTGGGTCACAATCACAGGCAAAGGTCCAATGAAGGTGGCGGAGGATGGCAGGACAGCCAGCGAGGCCAAGCAGATCGTGGAGAGCAGATTTCCTGGTGCTAGGGTAATGTTCGCGGAGGGCTTCTAGATGTTGAAAAAGATCAAGAAAATGATAACACCAAAGAAGACAAAGAAGGAGAAGTGTTCGGTGTGTGCCAAGCAGTTCACACACCAGGCACCCGACACCCTGGTTGGAATGTTAGGCATCATACCGGTGCAGTTCTGTAAGGTGTGTTTTCCAAAGGTGATGGCACAGAGCGAGGAACTGAACCTAAATGACACTAGATTGAAGGTGGTGTAGGCCGGTTGACCGTATGGTAATCCGTGCTATAATGAATTATACAAAAGGAGTTGAATATGTTGAAAGAGAAAGAAACAATCGCAAAAGATAATCCCCACCCAGACGTGGGCAAGAGCAAGTACAAGGTCAAGTTGGCCTACACCATAGGGGCTGACTACGAGGTCGTGGCTGAAAACAAAGATGAGGCCTATGAGACCGTACAGGAGATCGGCGGACTGGAGAAGATCAATTGGAGGGAAGGCTTCCACAGGAACAACGACGTCAAGGTCATAGCGGAGGACTGGAACCCAGACACAGAGGAGAGTTTTGAGACCATCAAGATAGAAGAGTGTGTTCCATACGAGGACACGGAGTACAAGGACTTCTCGGATCCATACTGGACGTCAGACGAGTTCGAATGGCAGACGGGGGAGGACCAATAATGGGCACTAGATTGACAGACATAATTTTGGACAGGGAGGAGGACTTCCTGTACGAGGACGATAGAGCAATGAAATTGACGCCGTATGTGATGGCGGAGAGACTGACACAATGGGAGTTCGACAGCATAATGTCAGACACCCGTGAGGGCGATTACGGCACACTGACCCACATCCTGGAACAGGGCTTCAAGGGTTTCCATAACATGGATCCATCAGAACTGATCAAGGAGTACCAGGAGGCCGAGGAGAAATGGTATCACCTGTACGAGACGGGGGCTCTGGCCTACTCACCTTGCGAGGAAGATCCTATACACAACCTAGAACAGGAGGCGGTGTGATGGGCACTTTCACGATAGGATACGGATTTGGAATGCTGGCAGTTGGATTCGCAGTGATCATGGTCATTGCCATCATTGCCTACAAGATTATCAACTATGAAAAGAAGGAGGACAGATATGGCGAGTGATATACTACACAAGGTACCGAACCCACCTTTCGAGGTGGAGATCATGGACCGGGCACCCGTTGAGGTGGCGAACCCATACTCGGGCGAGAAGGTGATGTTGGAACCCATAGCGGTCGCGGTGTACGATGCGATCAAAGGTGCGGAGATGCTGAACTACTACGAGACCGTGGAGGCCGGCATAGATTGGTTCAGAGAGCATTATCCAAAAGAGTATGGAGTGTTATTGGACTGATGCTGATATACGGAAACACACCAAGGGACATCATGAACATGATGTGGAGACGCAGATACAGGGTAATGTCGGTGATCGCGGTCATAGTGATCGCACTGATGCTGGCGGGTTGTACCGTGGGCAATCGCAAGGTCACACCACCACTGAAGGCCCTGGATGCCTTCTGGGACACCCTGGGATCGGGCAAGAACAAGACCAAACAGGATTCAACAGGAGTTGAATAGAAAGGACGACCATGAACAAGATAAAGGAAACACTGATGATCACCATTGCCGCACTGGCATTCATGCTGATCACGGGAGTGGCCAAGTCAGAGGAGAACAAGGTCACTGAGGTGATCAACTCCGTAGGCAACCACATCTCAAACGAAGTGGAAGCCACCAAGGCATACCAGGCCAAGTCATGGGCTGATGCGAAAGCACAGTGGACCAACTTGATAAACAAATTCGTCAAGACTGGGGACTCTCAGTAGTGATGAACACACGGGTGGGGAATTCAACTCCCCCCACCCCACACGACTTTAAATAGGCAATGATGGCAAAAAGGATCAAAGTGAAAAATCTATTACTATCCGGAGACAGCTGGATGGCGGGCAAGAAGTGGCATGAAGAGATATTCGACTGCCAATATGTCACCAACCTTTCGGTCAGAGGTTCAGGAAACAAATACATCGCCCAGTCGGTGATGTCCTCCATCATAAACAACCCAAAGGTAGACTTCGTGTTTGTGAACTGGAGTGGTCTGAACAGAATAGACATACCTTTACCACTGGGGGTCCGGACGGAATACACAGACCCAGAAGCGGAAAACCGGACTACCGGGACCTCGAGGTACTGGACAAATATCATGGCGCCTTGGAGGGACAGGCAGACACAGATACATATCGAGGAGAGATTGGTGAGGCTGATGTACCAGGAAAAAGGTTACACCAGCGTCAAGGACCAGTCCTTGCTCAACATCATAAATCTACAGGATTTCCTCAAGGTCAGGCAGATACCATATTTGTTCTGTTTCATGTACGATTACGCCAATAAAGATTTTGATCATAGCCATCTCACAGGAGAGGCAAGGACGGAGCAGTTTTCCACAATGGGATCTGTGGATAGTGGACATCCACTGTTGGCAGAATTAGACAGGAGATTCTGTCTGGAACCCGGGGGGATGGACTGGGCCCTCGCACAGGAACAATACTATTTCAAGGACTCGGGACATCTGACTGATGATGGCTATCGTGCTTGGGCGAGGGAGATGTTGAAATATTACCAAACGGAGTTGACGGATTTAGAAGGCGTGTTATAATACACTATATCAATTAAACAAGGGAGGACAAATTGATCAACAAATATATCAAAGTAGAACAGGGTTCTTATCGTAATCAGGACATGAGCGGTAGGATATTTCCAATACTGAAGGACTACCAGAGATTCGCGGGCAAGGAGGGTGGCTTCGTCACCGTTGACTGTTCGGAGTTGGATGGCTTCGAGGGCTTGGACAAGGCGAGGATAAATGTTCCTGCCATAACAGATCTGACACTGACCACGGAAGGTGCTTTCCAGATACAACGGGATGAGTTGAAGAAGGACACACCCGAGGCGACACCTGCAACGGGCGAGGAGACGGACGAACAGGCCATTGACAGGATCGCGGCCAGATTCGAGATCTTGGACGAGATGGCGGAGGCTGTATCGACCAGCAAGGTGAGGGCCATGATAGTGTCAGGACCCCCGGGCATCGGTAAGTCATACGGTGTTGAACGGGCACTGGAGAAGAGATCCATGTTCGACGACATAGCAGGCGCCGGCCGTAAGTTCGAAGTGGTCAAAGGTGCCATGAGTCCCATAGGGCTCTACAAGAAATTATATGAACATAGTGCCAAGGGCCATGTGGTATGCTTCGATGACTGTGATGCCATACTGTACGATGACCTAGCACTGAACCTGCTGAAGGCGGCCCTGGACACGGGCAAGAAGAGGACCCTGCACTGGAACACAGAGAGCAGAACACTGATGGCGGAGGGAATGCCCAATTCATTCGAGTTCAACGGCGGTGTGGTGTTCATAACGAATGTGAAATTCGACAATGTGAAGTCGAAGAAACTACAGGACCATCTACAGGCCCTGCAGAGCAGATGTCATTACTTGGACTTGACCATAGATTCAATGCGAGACAGAATGCTCCGTATCAGACAGATCGTTGGTACTGGCATGTTGGAGAAGTACGCCATGGGCAAGGAAGCGGAACAGGACCTGGTCAACTTCATCTATGATAACAAGCACAAATTGAGGGAGATATCGCTGAGGATGGTATTGAAGATAGCAGATCTCTGGAAGATGAGCCCAGACAGATACAAGCACCTGGCAGAGCAGACCTGCATGAGGCCAGGGGCATAATGCAGGAATTCAACTACTACACAGGGGTCGTCACAGCGGTTGTGGCGGCCTCCATCATAGCCATATACTATGGATCAATCGCGATGATATGGGTACTGTACTGGATGGCGAATCTCATATGATCGAGTTCGTGGTGTTCATGACCATGTTCACACTCATAGTCCTACTGACGGGGGGACCATCAAATTGGTTATAGCAACAGATTTCAGAGCTTCATCATCAACCTCCCTTGATGAGAAGGGTGTGTGTCAGAGTTCAACTCCCTGGCACACACCTAAAACAAACACCCGCCCCGATGCTGAAATTGGTAGACAGGCACGGTTCAGGTCCGTGTGTCGCGAGACGTGAGAGTTCGAGTCTCTCTTGGGGCACCAAACAGGCCCTCATAGTTAAGTGGCTTCAACACGCCCATGGTAAGGGCGAGACGCAGGTTCGATTCCTGCTGAGGGCACCACAAAGCACAAACGGAACGACTGGCATAACTGATAAATACCGTAGGAAGAGTTATGTTATATGTCACATCAGTACCCAGATAAAACCTGCCAGATATGTTTTGAGAAATTCCCACACAGGCACGCCCTGAAGGCAGTGAACCTGTTCTGTTCTAAAAAATGCGAAGGCATCCACAAGCAGAACCGGACCTATGAACGATACCTGTTGGGAGAAGTACACGACAGAGGCACCATCCGTAAACTACTGAAGAGGATCAAGCACGAGTGTTGGACCTGCGGTATAAAGCAATGGAAAGGCACTGAATTGCCTTTGGAGATAGATCACATAGACGGAGATGCTGGCAACGATATGCCATCCAACCTGAGACTGGTCTGTCCCAATTGTCATGCTATCACACCCACCTGGAAGGGCAAGAACAGAGGCCGGGGCAGAGCCGCAAGAGGTCTCCCAACCAATTAGCAACCGCCCCTGACTTTGTTTTAAGCCGCTTGTCTCAGAGGATATGTCTTCTCTCCGTGGCAGTTGGCACACACCAGATCACACTTCCTGATCTCATCTATCAACATCTTCAACGGATATTTCTTCTTATACAGCCTATAGAAACCACCCGCGGAATTGGGGTTGTGTTGGTTGTTTTTGTAGCCACTCTTGGTGATCGGGCTCTTGTCAGATCTCACCCTGTGATCAAAATGTAGACAGGCAGAGTTGCCTTTGTACCCACATCGCACACATCCTTTGGCTAGTTTATATCGGGAGATCCTACGGTCTCTGTTCTTAAGGACATTCATTCGTCCTCCTTTCTTTTATAGTTGTTTTAATTAAAAGTGACAGGTCCCGGCAATGGCCAACAATAGGCCCAACCCTTGCTGTCATCTATATTATAACATGGAACACCCACAAACTCAAACCCTATAATCTGGTAATGGTAAGCGTCAGACACGACCCGCGCCTGGAAGGCGATGCGTCCGCAAAAATTTCCACGTCTACACTCGCTTGGTAATCCGGGCTTATGCCAACTAATCTTCGCAGAAGATTTGCGTCGCAGATTTTTGACACCTTCCCCTACTGTATCCTGATGCCTAGCCCGGCCGTGATGACTGTCCCCGTGCTGGAACCATGGTGTGACTGATATGCAGTTCGGGACGGAACTGATAGTGTTAGAAGATCAACGAGTATAGGCCATACAGGGCCAAGAGTGTGACCGTGTATCGACCTGCGGTACATAACACACAGCCAGTGGGTGTGAGCCATGCCATGGGATACTGATACACTGATGCGGCAGTATCCAGGAACCGTAAGCGATTGCCGGGTCTGGAATCTGACTTGAGTTCTGGCTCGTGTTGCTTGTACTCTCTCTGGGTGGGCATACGGATACTTATCGCTAGGTGGTTGTAGGGCCAGGAGCATTTGAACTATGCCTGCCATCCTTAGGATTTTGTTACCAAAAAGACTTGCTTTGATATCTATAATTAGGCCGTACGCTTTTTTTGGGTCGGTCTTGGGGTGAGGAGGGTCGGACCCCACCGGGTCTACGGTGTGTTATGACTATGCCGTTCTGGCCGGTTCTTTAGAAGTCGATGCGATAGAGCCAATTGACGGCCACCGTACACAGCACAGTCACGATGAGATACAGTCCCGTGTAATCGATCGGCTTCATATGCGACTACTCGTTGACCCCTATACTGTCCAGATTCTTTGGCTCGTTTGGTTTGGTCAGGGCGGATGGTAATGCCTGGTAATGGCCTGCAGTGACGGGACTCGTCGACGCCGTTCTGGGTTTACCAATCCCTACCATAATTCTAGCATGCCAGGCACGACGCATTGGGTGATTTGGTTTGGTGCCTGCAGACATTACCAATCATTACCACCCCGCACATGCAAACGGCTTGGCTCATTTGGATCGGTCTACCAACGCTTACCAGTCTGCCGATCTGGGTCGGACCCGGCCGAGTATATGCTTTACCAACCTTTACCACCGCGGACAGGGACAGGGCATAGACTCACAAGTAGCAGGCCGCCAGCACCAGGTGGCTGGGTGGTGCAGGGTTATGTAGGGTTAGAACGATCACACAGCGTGGCACACAGTGGAGAACCGTCAGCACCATCAGGAGTGGTGGCACGGTGGTGCGGGTCGGTGTCGCGGAGAAAAAGTTTTTGAAACTGGTCGTGGTCGCATAGCATTTAGTGAGCATGGTGGTAAAACTGGTAGGGCAATGATAAAATACCCCCTATATAAAAAAAATGCACAGCGGTACAAATACCCCCTATACCAGATCTGGGCCAAAAGCACCGTACGGCCGTGTTCCTCAGATCTGAAAAATTTGCACAGCACTCACATTTAACCCCATATACCCAGGTTGGCGACTGCGCCTTTACAGTGTATAATAACCTGTATGTCAGGACAGCAGTACCACTACGTCATGTGTCAAAGGGGCACTCTAATACATCGTGCTTATGTGCAGATGGATACTGAGTCTGCTGACACGCTACATGACTCTTTGGAATCCAGATATGATCTAGTACAAGTGTGTGCGGTCCCGCAGTCAGAAGTGGACCCTGCGCTCTTGATCACTCCCGCCCCTTAAATAACAGTATGCTCTTGCGCACTGCTTTACTATACATGCTCATGACCCTGTGTGCTGTCGCTTTCCATGACAACACCTTCGCCGTGTTCGATCTCAAAGAGCAGTTGCAGTGGCTACAGATCAACCTCTGGGAACTCTTACACCAACTGGAGTACGTGGAACCACATCAACGAGAGATAGTGTATCGGGAGATCCAGCACATACAGTCAGAGATCGATAGCGTGGTGGATCTGTTGGTGCAACACGATCAGGCACAACACCCGCAACCATAGATTGCAAAAATTTGCGCAGTCGCGCAAAAAGGCTCTAGCATGCCGGCCCGGGATCTGCTATACTACGCATGCGGTCATGGTGGAATCAGGAGTACACAGACACACACCGGCCCAGTCCGGTGGCTCGAGAGGGCGCTACAGGTTCGAGTCCTGTTGACCGTACCAAAGGGACTGTGGATCCGCCTGCCCTTGTCTACAGCGGGGGCAGGTTAAAAACCGCATACGAGTCATGCACACATAACAGTGTACTTTTTGACCCGCGACAGATAAAATAGTAGAAAACAAGGAAACCCACACAATGATACCATACACAGCACAAGAGAACGAATACCTGAGCTCGGGCTCATATCGCAAATCCAACACCAACAAGCAACGCAGGGTCAAGCAGGAGCCAGACCTACGCAAACACGACTGGGCCATCCGGACCACCATCGAGGTGGACGGTCGCACGTACATAGTGCCCGTGCAGGTCTAACATGAGTGAAGCCCGTTATAACAGCATAGAACGGAATCGAGTGGACACTTGGGTTTTCCTGGGTTTTTTCTGCGCCATGTTCATCATCGCACACATCTAGGTTGACCTCGACGCGGTTATAGTGTATTATAACTGTATATGCCACTTACACCAATAGTGATAGAACAGACATCCAAAGGCGAGAGAAGCTACGACATTTTCAGTAGGCTCTTGAAGGACAGGATAATCATGTTGGAAGGACCGATAGGCGAACACACAGCATCAGTGCTGTGTGCTCAACTGTTATTCTTGGAATCACAAGATGCCGCGAAGGATATCACACTGTATATCAATTCGCCCGGCGGACTGGTAACGGCAGGCATGGCTATCTATGACACCATGCAGTATGTCAAGTCGGACATACAGACAATAGTGGTGGGCCAGGCATGTAGCATGGGCTCACTCCTAGCAAGTGCGGGCACCAAAGGCAAGAGACACATGTTGCCACACGCAAGACACATGATACACCAACCCTTGGGTGGTGCGTCAGGACAGGCCACGGACGTGGAGATCAGGGCGAACGAATTACTGAGATGGAAGCGAGAGCTCATAGAGATCTACGAGAAGACAACTGGACAGTCACTAGACAAGCTCAAAGCGGACATGGAACGAGACAAGTTCATGAACGCAGAAGAGGCCGTCGCATACGGATTGGTGGACAAGATAATTACCAACAGGGCCGACGACGACACCGGCAACTAATACCATAATCACACAACGAGCAAAGTAACAGGCAAATTTGTGCATGAGCTGACCCGCAGATTAAATATCCACTATGTGCGGATACTACTACTCAACCCATACCAACCCCCAAGATACCCGAAACTTACGTAGGCGAGGACCAGAAGGATGGCAAACACGTGATGATGAGCTGGGCAAGTTCGGCCACGCCCTGCTGAACACGATCGGCGAGAAGGTGCATCAACCTCTGGAGACCCCCCATGGTGTGCTTTTGTACAACGGTAGTGTGTACAACTCGAAGCCCTACAACGACGCCCTGTGGATAGCAGACAACCTGTCGAGCAACGTGGACCAGTGCATGGAGTTCGTGAGGACACTCAACGGGGAATACAGCATCACCTGGGTAACCGAGCAGTTCGTCATCTTCTGCACCGACCCATTTGGCACGAGGCCATTGTACCATCATCAGTACCCCGATGGGGGCATACACACCGCCAGCCTGATGGATGTTTTCTCGGGACCGCAGATGCTGTGTGATCCCAACGTGATCTACGTGTACCACAGGAAGCGGGACAGCATAGAGATGCACGTCAACAACACATGGGATCTGACCCAACGTGTAGACAGTTGGGATCAGACATGGGAGTCGTTCGACCGTGCCGTCATGGACAGGCACGACGACAGCGTGTATGCAGTCAGCGGAGGGCATGACAGTGGGGCCATAATGGCCAGTGCGGTCAAGCAGTTCGGACCTGTGCTGTGCGTCAACACGGTGCCCAACGGCGAACAGAAAATACTGGCACAGCGTTACGGGATTAATCCAATACAACCGGTCTCGTACACCAGCCGACTAGCGGAGGTGGACATGGACCAACTGTTCGGAATGACGGGTAACAGCGAAATCAAAAACAAGATGGCCACGTGTGGACAGACGGCCTATATCCGTAAGGTGATGCTCCCTCGGGGGAGGAAAGTTTTAGTGACCGGCGAAGGCGGCGATGAGATATATTCCGACTACGGGCACAATGGTACTAGGATACGTGACCATAGCAAGACGGGTGGCCACTTCCCCGCGAACCTCGAGACGGCGTGGCCTTGGTACAACAACCAACAGGTTCTTTCCAGGTACGTGGGCAGGACCGAAGCGGTGGGAGGACACTGGGGTGTAGAGCTGAGATTGCCATTGCTTGACAAACGTCTTGTGCAGGCATGGTTAAACACCACGCACAGGCTTAAAAATTCCGGATACAAGTCATGGATGGCACAATACATGGAGGACCATGGCATGCCATTTGAGCCCCACGCGAAGTCCGGATACAGCGAAAGCACCACCCAGACCATGGTCTGGTAATCAGTAAATCAAATTCTAATTATATCACCATACACCCATATAAGTAATTGCGAATAATAACTATTCGCAACTAGGAGAAACATATGAGTTTTATACTACATGAACTAATGGAATTGGGATTACTGATCAGTGCTGTTGCAGTGACATGGGCGGTTCCGAGACCCGATTGGGTATCCAAGTTATACACAAGGATCGCTAGATTCTTTGGATCACAGAAGACATTCAACTAATAGCACACTATTTCTTGCGCCTCCCGGGAGTAAGTACTTTTATGTACACTCTTGAGAAGCGCAAGATGATCTACATAATGACTCGCAAGCCGGTGTGGTACCACACGCACTGCATAACACCATGGCGGGGAAACCCCATCTACCACGATCCCGAGTGGGTCATCGGTGACTGTGAACTGTGTCGCATGGACGTGGATGGACAGGACTGGTGGAACGGCAGTTCCTACCGAAACTCACAGAAGAGATTGTTTGACAACATAGAGTTGAACAAGAAGTATTGGTACTGATTATTTTTCGTATCTTGTTCTAGGCACGGGGCTCTTGCTGAACTGTTTCTTCTTGATGTACTTTTTGGTGCCTATCTTGTAGACGACGGGTGACACGTCATACTGTTCCAGTGTGAATCGCTCATATCGTTTGTACAACTTCTTGATCCATCCAAACATTGGCCACCCTCCGTCATTGTGATTACTTCTTCCAGAACATCAGTTTCTTACTCACGTCCGCTAGGTCCTCGAACTTCTCGTTCACCCACCAGCCGGTTATGAAACCGATCACTAATCCGATTGTTAAAAACATTGTGTCTCCTCATCATTGGTGACAGTATTTATTTTGATGTTGACTGTATAGATACCCTACTATTTGCTTTTGCTATCTTGTATTTCTTTGTCTAAGGCATCGAAGTCTTCGTTGACTTCCTTGATGTATTCTTCCTGTGTCTGGTGTGGTACTTTCTCTTCCTTCAATCTCTTGCACTCGTCGTACCATGGAGCAAACACACATGCTACGACTTTACCGGTCTTGCTCATGTTACCCAACGTATCTGCCAGCGTTGGCTGTGTTTCTTGTTTGACTATTCCCGGTTTGGCACATCCGGTCAGCATGGTGACCGCGAAGATTAGGACCACTGCTATGGCCAGTGCTTTTGCTGTGTGTTGGTCGTGTGTGTAGTGCATTCGGGCTTATTTACTCCAGAACGTGATTTACAGATGGGTATTGGTTGTGACTACTGGAACTTGTCTTTGTCCGCCACTTTACCAGCGTTCGAACCATTCTTGATCACGTAGTTCTGTGTACCATTGGCGCCCACTTCAACTTCCTTACGCAAGTTCCTCCAGAGCAACTTCTCCTTTGATTCGCGCACGAACTTGTTGATGTGTGATGTTATGCTTCTAATGTCTCTCATAGTTTTATTATACAGATTATTTATGCGTTGTCAACAGGTCAGATATGCTATTATTACATATCTATCTTTTGTGTGTGTATCACTGCTAGATGTACAACTTGTCCTGAACGGCCTTTACCATGCGTGTGTGTGCTTGTGTGTGCGTTTAACAGGTAGACTAGAACGGGTTTATCGTGTAGTATAATTACTGTGATGCCGCTTTAGCTCATTAGGTAGAGCAACTGATTTGTAATCAGTAGGTGCCCAGTTCGAATCCGGGAAGCGGCACCACAAATACCAAAACTGCCTTTATTACCATTTGCTCCAAAAAAGTCAATGGTGTCAGCAGAGTTTGGATGGTTTGGGGGATTGGTGAAGTGGGATCACGTATCCATGGCATGGATGAGTCAGGAGTTCGACTCTCCTATCCTCCACCAGACGGTCCCTTCGTCTATCGGTTAGGACACGTGGTTTTCATCCTCGAAAGAGGGGTTCGACTTCCCTAGGGACCGCCAGACAAAATTGTGCCCGTAGTTCAGTTGGATAGAATACGAGTTTCCTAAACTTGGGGTCGGAGGTTCGAATCCTTCCGGGCACACCAAAATTGGACCTGTAGCTCAGTTGGATCAGAGCGTTGGTTTGCGGAACCAGAGGTCACAGGTTCGAATCCTGTTGGGTCCACCAATAACACAATAATTACTTGTGTGAAGAAATTCTATTCGATCAAGCTCAG
>Ga0222718_10004294_pt1 | contig 11909 bp, 18 predicted proteins | sample C33_27DmetaG_FD_165045 | JGI IMG/M metagenome (GOLD analysis project Ga0222718, IMG submission 165045) | Estuarine water microbial communities from San Francisco Bay, California, United States - C33_27D | ecosystem: Environmental > Aquatic > Marine > Unclassified | place: USA: California... | reverse complement strand
CGAAGGTGCAATTCTAAGAACGGAATCTCCTATGGAACTTTTAGAAAGAGTAAAAACAGTAACTAAGGAATGGATCAAGCCCGGTCATAGAAAAGGAAATAATTCTCATAACGTTTCTGCTACCATCTCAATCAAAGAAGATGAATGGGAAGAAGTAGGAGCATGGATGTGGAAGAATAAAAAATTCTATAACGGACTTTCAGTACTTCCTTATGACGGTCATACTTACAAGCAGGCTCCTTTTGAAGACTGTGATGAAGAGACTTATAATAAGTTGATGAGTACGCTAACTGAGATTGATCTAGAAAAAGTTGTTGAGACTGAAGATTTAACTGATTTAGCAGGAGAGGTTGCTTGTGCCGGCGGTGCTTGCGAGGTACAATAGCCAATTCTTAATACTTTAGTAATACGGGAGCCTGGATTTTTATCCGGGCTTTCTTAATTTATAAGTAATTACTATAAATGAAAAAGCTATTACTGCTTCTGTTTTTGATTTCAAAGTCTCTATTCTCACAGAATCTAGGTTACGAAATGAGAACAAATGGCAAATCCTACCTAACAACAAGCTACCAAGGGTTTGAACTAAGACATCGAACCAATCTTCAAGAAAATCGATTTACCTACAGGTATAACATTCACAAAGAAAACAAATTATACCTCAGTATTCCCCTACACTATAAGATTGAAAAAAATGCTCCAACTTTTGAACCAAGATTAATTTATAAGTTCAATAAATTTAATTTATGGGTGCAGCAGGAATTCTGGTATAAAGAGTGGTATAATATGGCAATTGCTGTAGATATAACTAAAGAAAAAATAAAGTATAGAGTAGGATGGGATAATTCAAATACAGTTAGATTTAGAATAACATTACTGATTAAGTGAGTAAATTAGAACCTAAAGAATATTATATTGAAGACGGGCGGTATGTATTTACCGCCTACTTTCATTTAAAGAGAGGTAAGTGCTGTGGTAGCGGTTGCCGTCACTGTCCTTATGAACCTAAACATCTTAAAGGAAACACAGTAATATCAGGTTCCAACCTCTATTTATTAGAGAAATGAAAATTTGGTTTTGGCTATTACTACTCACCCCTTTGGGAGGTTACAGCCAAATAAGTATTGATAAAGCCGGAGACGGTTGGCATTTAAAAATTGACTCAGCCCTTTCCGTAATACATCAATACGATACAACTAAATTTCAGTTGCTTAATACTGCATGTTCTAGAGTACAGTTTTGGAATGGTAGTTATTCAACAAACGACGGTGATTCTACCGTTATAGTTGCTGTTAAAGATGTGAATCTAGGTTCAATAAATAACCTAGCATTAGTTCTCCTACATGAAAGTCTACACCTATATCTGATGGACAGAGGGGTGGAGCTGTTATCTAAAGACGAAGAACATCTTTGCTACCGTTATGAATTAGAGTTTCTTAAAAAGTTACCCGGTCCAGAACCATGGCTAATTAACCATGTAGTAGAACAGATACAAGCAACAAAATGAAAAAACTATTAACGCTTTTAACAGTATTGATGACGACGGCAGCTATCTTTGGACAGTCTGCTACTTCCTCTCCCGGTACCGGACACTGGGTCGCTATTGACTCCGGCTACCAAGTAGGGACTACCACCGACGGTGAAACAGTGGCGCCGTTGTACTTTTATAACACTTCAACCAGTGAAAATATTACTGGTATGCAGTTTAAAGTTAAGTATGATAACACAGCATTTACTGCTGTAGTTCCATCATTAAAGATCTCTACAAGTAACCAAGTCTTAGATTATGTTGATGATAACACAAACGGGTACTTAACAGTAACTTTAGTTTATACAGGAACTAATGCATCTTATAATTATTCCAATGGAGCAACCTTTGATCTTACATTCACTCATGCAGCAGATGCTACCTGGAATACTTTAGACTCAATCAAGACATTAAAAATCTCAGACGTTTCAGGTTGGAGTGACTTAGCTTCTACCAATTACGGAAACGATACTACACTGACCGTTTATTCTTACGGTGGTAGATTTAATCAGAGAGTGTTACGCTTTGTTGGTAAGTTTATTAACACTACCGGTACAGATGCACCTAACCTTTGGGTATCACTTGAGAAAAAACCTAAGAGTGGTTCTACCTGGTCTGAAGTAGCTAAAGACAAAACTGATGCTAATGGTAAGGTAGTTTTTAGAGAATTCTTAGATACTACTTACTGGGATACTAGAATGGCTGTTAAAGGAGATACAATGGGAGTTGGATCAATCTACTCAACAGCTGATGCCCAGCAGATAAATAAAGTAATGTTAGGTAAACATACCTTAACTGGATTTGATTACTACACCTTTGACGTAAACGGAAATGACGGAGCAGTAACTATTGCCGACGTTTATACAGTGTATGCAAGATTATCAGGAAGATTCAGCCAATGGCCTAACTCTCAAGAAGACGTTTTATTCTTTACTGAGACTGAATATAATACAATTGACGGATCTTCAACCAACCAAACATCTACAATTTCAGGTGTAACTAACTTTACCTACTATATCAACGGAGACGATTCAGTAGTGTATTATGTAGCTGCTAAAGGTGATGCTAATAACACCGGATTTAAGAAAGCTCGTTTGATACCAATCAAAATTGTTAACCCAGCAAATGCTAGTAAATATATTATTGACCAGACAGTTGAGTATGATGATGTAATTGATGAGATTGAGGTTAATATGCCTCAGGTAAAAGTTGACGAAGGTAATTTAATTAACGTACCTGTTAAGGTTTTTACCGGTCAGAAAGTATTAGGTGCTCTACAATTAGATCTTAAATACGATACAAGCGTATTAGTTCTTAAAGGAGTTCAAAATACAGAAAAAATTATGAAATGGGTATCTTACTTCAATCCTCATGATGGAGTTGTATCCTGGGGTGGAGCTGATTTAACAGATCAGAACTTACTTACTAACGGTGAGACAGCTTTCACTTTACAGTTTACTGCTAAGAAGCCTCAAGATGAATGGTCAACAGCAGCTTTATGGACTGGAGCTAAGTTTGTTGGAGATAGAAATGCTAAAGACATGAATATCAAACCAACTAACGGAGTAGTAGAAGTTAGAAGAATTAAGAACCCAATTAGAATAAACGAAATATCAGATATCTTTGTATATCCAAATCCTAACCAAGGTCAAGTTGTAATTGAATTTAGAATCCAGGAAGAGACAGGAACGGAAGTATCCGTTACTGATCTAGTTGGTAGAGAGGTTTTAGAAGTGATTGAGAATAGATTCCCGGCTGGTGAATATAGATACATAGTAAATCTAGAAAGACTAGTAGACGGAATGTATATCGTAAGAGTGCAGACAGACAAAACCTTAACTACAAACAAAATTATAATTTCTAGATAAAATGAAAATTGGTAACTTCACAAAAACAGATTTCGTAAAAGTAGACGATAAGAACCGTTTTTACTTTATGCTCCAGCAGATGCAAGGTAATCGTTGGAAGATCACTTTAGTAGTTCTTTTCTTATTCTTCTTTATTATTGCCGGAATCAATTCAGCAGTATTCTTTGGAGTAGAAATAGCTGAGAACTGGAAAGAAATGCTACTTATCTTACTAGGTGCATTTGTAGGTAATTTAAATAAAGTAGTTGACTACTGGTTTAACTCAGAAGATAGAGATAAGATGTTAATCCAAAAAGTTGACGAAGAAGACGGAGAAGCATTATCAAACGTAAATTAAAATGGAAGATTTTCGTATACCACAAGTAATTGTTAATAATGATGGATACACGCCTAGCGATGTCCCAGAATTGAAAGAACTACATTCTAAAGTTAAAGAATGGCAACCCCAAACTCACCAACCTCACATCTTAAAAGAAGTAAAAGAAGCTAAAAATATCTACGGTGTTATTAGTAGAGGAAGAAAAATTAAAGGTTATTTTGATAAGATGCAAAATAACATAGGCGAAGATGAAGTTACTGCATCTGAAGATACAGACACAGTTGCTGAAGTAACTACTGATTTAGCTGAAACTGGAGAAGTTTTAGAAGATTTAATACCATTATTACTACTATAAAAATTAAATTATGTCAGAAGAAAAAGAAACACAAGAAGGCGGAATGAGTTCCATCAAGAAGACAATTGCTGGAATCATTGCAACAGCAGTAACTGCCGGTGGCGGTTATGTAGCTACTCATATCGAGCAGTTGTTCGGTATAGAGGAAGAAGAAACTAAGACCGAGCAAGTAGCTCCTGTAAAACAAGAATCAAAGCAGGAAGTTCAAGTAACAGGTCCAACCATTAACCTAACCATCCCAGAACAGAAAGCAGCTCCTGCTCCTACAAGAATAATTGAAAGAGTGGTAGAAAAGCCTGTTGCAGTACCTGCAGCACCGGCCAAGTCTGCACCAGTTGAAGAGGAGGATCCATGGTAAGAATTTTAGTTACTTTATTTACTGTTATACTTTTAGTCGGTTGTGGTTCTATGAAAACTACAACTGAAGGTGATGAAGTTGAGAAGGTAAGCATCTCAACAGTTTCAGATTACAACGATTCTATCAAATACGCCATCCAGGTATTAAGTATGGATCTTTCTAGAATGTACGAAATGTATCCAACCTTAAGAGAGAAGAATGTCGGTTTAGGATTTGCAGAATCAGTTCTAGATTATATGGACGAAACTAACAGATTTATCTTTACTGAAGAAAAGTCCGATATAAAGAAAAGAATGGTAACTCAATTCAAAGCTTCTAAAAAAGGAGTATTTGAAGAACCTATAAATGGAAGAGGGAAGATTAAGGCAGCTAGATACTTTGTATATGTATCCATTGCAGACTTTGCAGTAGATGAAAATGAGGCAGCTCAAGGCTTTAAAACTAAAGTCGCTGTAACTACTTTTGTTAGACTGCAGGTAAGGTTTGTAGATGCTGAAACCGGTCAGGTTTATATCGGATCCGGTGAAGGAGAAGCAAAGAAGGTAGGTGAATCATTCTTAAGATCTTTAGACGGAATGAAGTTTTCTCAGAGTACGGTAGGACGTGCAACCAGAAAGGCTTTAGAAACAGCTTCAGCTAAAGTAATTAAAAGATTGATCTCAGCCGGTGTCTTTGCGAATTAAGATATTGCTTGTATTTTTACTAGGGGGACTGTCTCTAAAAGGGCAGTCCTTCATGTATTCGTATATAGACCCCTGTACTAAAGATATTAAGTATATTTCCGGTGATATGTCTTCACCGATTATGATTGCTTACTACAATCAAGTCCGGTCGTTTAGCTACGATCAACTCTATGATGGAACCTTTGATGCGTGGATGAACACTATTTATAACAAGTATAAGAATGCTTCTCCTTGCCAAGGTGCGGTAGCAACCACGACTACAACTACTACCACCACCCTGGCAACTAATGTGATTAATAGTGTGATGAATCTTAATTCTATTGCATCTATTGCCTCATTAGGGAGTAGCCTTAACGTAGGTTCTGCAACCAACACAGGAACAAACATTTCAGCAGATGAAAAATCAAATAGCTCAAATGACCCTTCTAACCCAGATTCTCCTTCTGGTAATAGTAATGATAACTCTAATAATCAATCCTCTGGATCTGGATCTTCCACATCGAAAGGCAATTCTACTGGCAATAGCAATAGCGGTAGTTCTGGCTCTGGTTCTAATTCTGACCCTGGGGATAAAACTGGAGGAGAAACAGGAACGGGAGAAGTGGGAGGAAATACATCAGAAAATAAAGGCGGGTCAGAATCCGGAGGAGGAGTAGGAGATGGTGGAAATGGTTCTGGTAATGGCGGTAATTCTGGTGGTGGGAACGGCTCCGGGTCAGGCAAGACGAAACAAACAGAGGAGAAAGAGACTGGAGATGTGCCGGCGGAGGCGGAGAATGAAACAGCTGGCTCAGGTCAGAAATCAGAAAAAGCAGCTTCAAAGTCAAAAACCAAAACTCAAAAACCGGCAATCTTAGTTACCGGGGATATTGTCGGAGTCCAAACAAGAGCCGATGGATCCCAGGATGCCCGAGGCACTATGTCGTTTACTAAAGTTAAAGGAGACGGAACAGCTTCTTTAGGAGTATCAGCCGATTATATGGTAAATGCCAAGATTGGAAATATTAACTTAATGAAGTCCTGGATCGGAACAAATGATAAAGGAAATAAACATATTAACGTTTTATCTAATTCATTTTCCCTACTACCTAAATCAATAACAAACACAACTTTATTTGTAAGGGTTAATAGCTTGAAAAAGTTTACTGCTATTTACGGTGCGGCTGGAACTTACGGAAGGTTATTTGAAGAAGAATTTATCTCTACCCTAGCAATAGCCGGGTTTATGTATAAAGGAGAGCTTCTAAAAAAATTAGATGCTACTATCATCGCAGCCGGTGTATGGGCACCTTATACTAAGTATTACACAGAGTCTTTCTTAGAATCCCAGCCTATAGTAATACCCTTTCTAAACCTTAATTATAAACTAACAAAAACCTTCGGAATTGGCCTTACCGGAGGAGGTACTTATATTTCAGGTCAGGACGTTGTAAATTATCAAGTATTATGTGGCGCAAAATTACTCTTATAATATTACTACTCTTTGGAAGTAAAGCTTATGCACAATCTCCACTATGTTCAAGTAATGCTACTAACTTTGGATATGAGTATGTAGCAAGCGTTACTATTAACGGTAAGAAGTTTAATGGAAACACAGGATACTCAGGACCGGGTTATTATGATTATGCTTATTCAACCCAAGCAGTTCCTACCATTACAGCAGGACAGTCTATCTCTATTTCATATACAGCTCAAACAAAGTCAAACTATATGGAGTATTTTAAATTATGGATTGATTTTAACGGTAATGGTGATTTAACTGATGCTGGAGAATTAATACACAGTTACAATGTTTCCTGGAGCGGTACAAAAACAGTTACAGCTAGTTTTACAGTACCAACCTCAGTCTATAACGGACAGGTTTATATGCGATTTATTATGGTGTATTCTTCTTCCCCAACTTTATGTGGTAATTATTCATACGGTAATACATTCGACTTTGTAACCACTATCACCGGAGCTACAGATCCATTCTCATACTCAGGTTATATCTATAATGCCAGAGGAGAAGGTATTGAAAACGTACCTGTTAAACTTTATTCAAAATTAAAGACAGCATCAACCTATACTCTACTTAGTACCCATAATACAGATTCAACCGGGTTCTATAAATTAGCAACATCTAGAGATACAGTCTCATACGATTTCCAGATGAGAATAGAGACCTTAACAATAAGTAATCCAACCGCAAATGATGCTGATACCTTTACCCAGAAGATCTTCAGTCAGAATAGTCTAGCAGAAGACTTCTATAAAATGGATGTTAACAATGATGATAACCTATCAATTTCAGATGTTTATCTAGTCTATATGAAGATAATAGGAAGACCTTGGCGCACTGGAGTACCTAATTACAGACTGTTTACACCATCGGATTGGTCAACTATAACAAGCTCTTCTTCAAATTTAAAAAGTATTTATTCCGGACAGCAGACTTATACAGTAACCGGGTTAACAAATAAAGGAAGTTCAAACTACTATTTAATAAGAACAGGATACGCAAACTAACTTATACTTATGATATTATCAATTCTATTAGCAATCTTTTCACTGTTTCAACCAGCACCCCAGCCTAAGTTTGTACAAGTGAAAGTAGAAAACCAAACCTCCATTAACCTTATCGGTGAAAGACCGGTAACCTTTGGAGTAAAAGAAAACATGGAGGAGCTTTTAGCAAATGAAGGATACTCACCAAATGACACCATGGGTGTAGTATGTAGGGTAACAATCGACTCCATACAATCACCTCAGCAGATCTTAAACATAGTCGGAACTAAATGGCTAAGAAAAGATTATCTAGTGACTCTTACAGTATGCATGGACGGTGAATGTAAAACAAAAACTGGAAAGCGAAAGACTTTCATCTTTGCAGCATTTTTAGAAGTTGAGAATAACGAGATACCTTTAAATCGAAAAGCATTTTCTAAAGCTCTTTTAGAAGGATTACGTAAGGCTTCCAGTATTTAGCAATATTTATAACCAAAGAAACTTTATTTATTATGAAAAAGATTGTATCTTGGGTAACTGGTCTTCTTAAAGACGAAAAAGGAACCCCGTCATCAAAAAGATTTATCGGAATTTTAGCAGGTATCAGTTTATGTGTTACCTTATTCGCTAACTCATTTACAGAAGCACACTTTGCTCCTGCAGAGTCTTTAGTTAACGCAGTTGCAGCATTAGCCTTTGGAGCTCTAGGACTTGCATCAGTAGACAAGATTTGGGGTAAGAAAGAAGAAGAGAAGTAATTATGTTACTAAAAAGAGGTGTTAATAACGACCTTGTAAAAAAGGTTCAAGGTAAATTAGGTGTTGAGCAAGTAGGTAATTTCGGACCTAAGACTGAAGCTGCTATTAAAGAGTGGCAGTCTAGTAACGGTCTTACCGCTGACGGTATTGTCGGACCAGCAACTTGGAAAAAGATGTTTGGTGAAGATATGCCTTCTGCAGCTCCGGTAATTGAGCATGCAGTAATCCCACCTTCAGAATTTAAATTAGATGCTTTAAAAGGACATATTCCTGATGCAGTAATTGCTCAAATTCCTGACACTGCTGCTAAATTTAATATTACAAATCCTTTAAGATTGGCTCATTTCCTAGCACAGTGTGCTCATGAATCTGGAAACTTTAGAGCTGTTTCTGAAAACCTAAATTATTCTGCAAAAGGCTTAAAAGGAGTCTTTGGGAAATACTTCCCAGGTGAATTAGCTGAATCTTATGCTAGGAAGCCTGAAAAGATTGCATCTAGAGTTTATGGAAACAGAATGGGTAACGGAGATGAAGCTTCCGGAGAAGGTTACAAATTCAGAGGTAGAGGTTACATCCAATTAACAGGAAAAAACAACTACACTAAATTTGGATCTTTTGTTGGGGAAGACACAATAGCAAATCCAAACCTAGTATCAGAAAAATATCCTTTAGCATCAGCTGCATTCTTCTTTGATTCAAACGGACTTTGGAAGTATTGTGATGCTGGAGCAGATGAGTCTGCGGTTAAGAACGTAACCAGAAGAGTTAACGGAGGTTACAACGGGTTAGAAGATAGACTTAAACATTTTAACGAATACTACAATTTACTAAAATAATTGACATGAAAACGACCTTAGCCGTAATTTTGTCCGCTACTACAATTCTTGCATTCCTTTGCAGTTATTTTCTAGAGTTAACAATGGATAATGTAGAACAGTATCTGGCAGTTACGGCTTTGGTATTCATGGATGGCTTTTTCGGCATCATGGCCGGAATCAAAAGAGAAGGTTTCAAAACCTACAAAGCAATCAAAGTTTTAAAAACATTATTCTCCTGGACTATTATACTAACAGTTCTTTTAATGATTGAAAAAGGATTCACAGGAACGGGATGGTTATCAGAAACAGTAATAATTCCATTTATAGCATTCCAGCTAATCTCAGCTCTAAAAAATGCCTCAATGGCCGGTCTTATGAATCAAAAAGAGCTAAATTCTATCTTAGACAGGATAGATAAACACAAAGGAGACCGAAAATAAGTTGCCTTTAACTATTTATTAACATACATTTATTGTATGTTGAGAAAACTATCTAAAGGACTTTTTCCGTTCTTAATAGCAGTAACCGCATTATCCGTTTCAGGATCAGCTGCTTATTATTCAGTAACAGGATTATCAAAATTGTTTGCCGGTGCAGCATTTGCTGTCATTATTATGGCTGGATCTTTAGAAGTAGCTAAGCTAGTTATTGCATCATTACTTCATCAATACTGGAAGACGATGAATAAACTGCTGAGAGCCTATCTAACACTTGCTACCATTATATTAATAGGTATAACTTCGGCAGGTATCTACGGATTCTTATCCTCAGCATACCAGGAAACGGCAACTAAAGCCGGGGTAGTAGATAAACAGGTAGAATTACTTGAAACTAAAAAAGTATCTTATCAAAAAATTAAAGCTCAATACGACACCGAAAAACAAGCAATAACAAAAAATATATCATCACTAAGAAATGCTCTTGGAAATAATACACAGTCTTATGTCGATACTGCCGGTAGGGTTATTACTTACTCTTCTTCTGCTAATAGAAAGGCTTTTGAAAGACAACTCGAAACAGCAATCGTAAAAGACGAAAAACTAACACAGAAAATACAATCGTTCAACGATACAATCATTAAATTAGAAACCCGGATTGTAGAAGTTCAATCTAATTCAGACTTAGCCTCAGAATTAGGACCATTAAAATATCTATCCGGTCTTACAGGAAAGCCGATGGATGAGATCATTAACATTTTACTTTTAATTATTATATTTGTTTTTGATCCTCTAGCAATCTCTCTGGTAGTAACGGCTAACTTTGCTTTCAAACAAGCTTATAAAAAAGAAGAAGAGCCGAAAGACTATACAATGGAGGAATTCTCTGAAGAAGAGGTTCAGCAGTTCTATGAAGATACTTCTGATTTTGAAGAAGCAAGCCTGCAAGATTTACCAGAAGAACCTTATGAAATTTACGTCTCCGGATCTAATAATGAAACTAAAGATTGGGAAATAGTAGATGAAGAAAAAGAACTTCTAGATACCTACGATACAGACGGAGACGGTAAAATTGATATTGACGAAAAAAGTACAATAGAAAAGAAAATAAAGCAGTTAGAAGAAAGAAAATCAAAACTCATTCACAATCCTAATTTTTCCTCTTGGAAAAAGAATAAAGAAATTAATGCTTTAAACGGAGAGATAGACAGTCTTAAAAACATACTTGCCAAATACAGCAAAAACGATGATGACGATCTAGTCATTAAGTACACCTAAATCTTGCCTCTTTACTTTTTAGTTCATATCTTTAGGGTATGATTGTAAAACGCGTTTATAAAAACGAGGATGGAGAGTCTATTTGGACTTTTGATACAAATAAGAATCCTCATAACCCGATTAGGGTAGAGCATAAATATTCCGATGAATGGAAGAAGTATATGAAAGCTCCTAAGAAAAAAGTTGCACGCAAAAAGAAAAGTTCGTAAATTTAGCAATATGAGTCAAAGTAATCTTAATATACTAATGGTCATGATTGGCCTATTTTTAGCAATGTCCTTAGACATGATGGTAAGTAATCTTCTTATAGGTTCTATTGAACTAGGAGTTTGTGTATGTCTATTTACAGTCCTTAACCACTACTATGCAAAAGATGAAAAACCAGAAAAATAATAAATACCTATCCCTCTACGACTTCTTAAAAAGAGCAGCCGGTCCAGAATTAGGGGCAGTAGTTGAAGCAGCAGCTAGAAAAAAGAAAGTAAAAATTAAATCTAGAGAAATTAGCAACCCTGTATACTCAGGGAAGGTTTGCCTCTACCCGGAATCATTTTTAAAGGAGTATTTTGGACATGGATAGACAGCAGATGGTAATCGATTATCTTAAGAACGTTCTTGATAAAGACGCAAGCTTAACCGGTCAAGAGAGAGACTTAGGAAAGATCCTAGTTCAGATCTGGGAAAATAAACACTTCATAGAAGTTGAAGATTTAGAAAAATTATCGTATTTTATATATAAACAAAAATGAAACAAGCAGTATTATCTTTAAGTGGAGGAATGGATAGCTCCACCTTGCTGCTTCGTCTACTTGCCGATGGCTACGAAGTAACAGCACTATCCTTTGATTACGGTCAAAAGCACCGAGTAGAACTTGAACGAGCTAAGTCTCTGGTTGATTACCTTAATCATCAGATTAGACCATTAGGTTATCCTAAAGTAACTTACCAGGTTATTAAATTAGACGGCTTGACTGAGTTGCTAAACTCTGCCCTAGTATCAGGAGGGGATGATGTTACTTCGTA
>Ga0222718_10004293_pt1 | contig 11909 bp, 17 predicted proteins | sample C33_27DmetaG_FD_165045 | JGI IMG/M metagenome (GOLD analysis project Ga0222718, IMG submission 165045) | Estuarine water microbial communities from San Francisco Bay, California, United States - C33_27D | ecosystem: Environmental > Aquatic > Marine > Unclassified | place: USA: California... | reverse complement strand
CTCTATTTTACTCCAGTTAGCAAACGGTTGGTTGTTGTCATGGTTAACGTTGTATGTTGCGGCATCTGTAGTTACAAACTCAACTCTAAAAGCCGCGGTTGCTTCTGATACAGAAGTATTCAAACCACCAAAATAATCTCTAACTACAACCTGAACGTAAGTCCATGTTGTATTAGTTTCACCAATAGAAACGTACTGTTCACCAGCACTTGTGTCAGCACCAAACCTTACAGTTAAGTCTCTATTATCACTGTCAAACAATGCCACGGCTGAAGTATTATACCAAGTTGCATTTGTATCATTATAATTGTAACCACTAACCCTGTAAGTTGCAGATCTATCAGTATCATACTCGTAAACATCTATATAAAAAGTTTGCATAGCAAGACTTTTATAAGTTGGAACTTTAATACGTAACCTACCTGTTGTGGTAGAGGAGCTTGAAACACTCATACCTCCTTTAACCATTGGCATAAATACACCTATACCACTATCTGTTCCGTTTTCTGTTTGGTATATGGCGCCTGCAACACCTAAATTACCTGATATATCAGCATTACCGTTGATGTCTAGTGAGGTACTTTGTACCTCACCACCGACATCTATGTCTTGTAGAAATTTTATCGCCATTTAATTTAATTTAATTTGTTACTATCTTGTTATTGTTACATTGTAATCTGAATCAGAAACTGATTGTCCAAATATAACTAAAACAGTACCGTCGCCAGCTGCACTAGCGTAATTTATTTCAGGAAATACTTGCTCGTACGGATCTGCAGTTGTAGTTACAACAACATTAACCCTATTGTTACCTAAGCCGTGAGTAATTGTATAAGTATTTTGAGATTTAGTTATTCCAGAAGTTACAGCAGCAAGAGCGCCTTCAAATTTATCTACAGAGAATGTAGTACCAGAAAGAGCCAAACCATTACCAGCTGAATATGTAGTGTTAGCGGTCATGTCATCTACAACAAGATCTATAGTACCATCTCCATCTTGATAAGTAGCAGATACTCTTGTTTCAGTATTACCACTAAACATACCACCTACAATGTCTTGAACTTGTTCAGTTGATAATTGTGTATTAGTATTAGCTGAACTTAAAGTTATAGTATCACCACTTGTAGTTATTGTCATACCACCAGCAGCTGCTAAAGTTAGAGTATCTGTAGTTGAATCAGCATCAACATTTGTTTGTCCTGAAACAGCTATTGTTTTAAATACTAACTGGTCACCAGTGTTAGTACCAGAGTTTGTACCAGTAATATCACTAGTCATTGCAACTGTACCAGATTTGTTTGGTAAAGTATATGTTCTATCTGCAGATAACGTTCCAGCTAATAAAGTACCTTCGTTATCATCTGCAGCGTTACCTTCAAATATTACACCATTTGATGTTGATACAGTTTCAACGTTATTGGTTTTAGTTGTTCCTGTAACTACTAAAGAACCAGGGATAGTAATAGTGTCAGATCCATCACCAATAGTAGCAGCACCACCCATACTAGCATTTAAAGCAGTTTTAACATTTGCAGTATCAGTTACATCTGCACTAGGTTCAATACCATCTAACTTAGTGTGGTCAGCATTTGTAAAGTTATTTTGTGTTAAACCACCATCTCCAACGCTGTAAGTCGTGTTAGTATCAGTCGAAGCTATTGTTACAGCACCACCAATTTCTGTTATAGTTACATTTGAACCAGCTGTAAAAGCTAATGTTTCAGAACCACCTAGCGTATTACCACCAGCCGTAACAGTTCTAAAGGTATTAGTATCTGTAGCTGTAATTGTTAAGTTACTTGCATCAGTTGGTGTAAGAGTAATATTATCACCAGCGACAAACTTAATATCTTGAGTTCCTGAAGCTGCACCAGACTTTGTAAGTCTTAGTAAGGCATCAGAAGCAGAATCTACAAATGATGTTGTAAATACGTTCTGTGTGTTTGTGTCTGTATTAGTATCAACAGGAACGGCCCAAGAAAAACTACCGTTACCATCAGATTTTAAAAATTGTGTAGTAGCACCATTACCTGATACATCTAATTCTGCAGCACCAATAGTGTTGTCGGTTACATCTATAGTAACAGTGTTAGTATTGCCAACCGAAGTTGTTATGCTAGCACCACCAGCTATATCTAATGTTTCGCCTTGGCCAACAGTTTGGTTTGTACCACTATCAGCTGTAAGTGTAAATGTTGTTAATTGATTAGTGTTGGTGTCGTCCATAACACTAACAAATCCAGTTCCATTATGGAAGTTTAACTCGTTTGTAGAGCTATTAAGCCATATCGAACCTTTACCAGAACCAGCTGGAGCACTAGTAGCAACGTGCACTCTAGCGTGCAACAATTGGTTTTGTCCAAGATCAATATTTTGTAAAAATTTTATTGCCATGTTTTTTTGTTTGTTTTAGTTCATATAGGCAATACCCGAGTTATCACCACTAAATGTTATTGTTAAAGAATTTTTGTTATTATGTTCTACTTCCGCTTCTACTTGCGTACCATCAGCAAGTGTTATTGTTACAGAAGGAAATTTATTTAAGTTGTGCGTTACATTCCAAGTCGCTGCTGCTGAACTTTGTGTAAATGTAAAGTTTTTATCAGTTCCAAATAGTTCTAATATATATATATCTGGAAAAGTGTTAGTATTATCACCAGCCATAAAACTACCGTTGCCGGATTTATAAGATAATGTCATATCATAAAAAGGTGTGTTACCATCTTGTGCAAACGCCACACACTCATATATACCGTATATATCAGGGTTATTTATGTCAGACCATTTTATTCTTTCACCAACATACTCTGTTAATATGTTTACAGCTGAGTTAGGATTAGATTGAATTGCAGTTGCGTAAGGAAACTTACTAACTTTTAATGTTGTTATATCTGAAAAAGCAGTTGTAGTGTTACTATTAGATACGTTTATTGTGCCTGATTGTATACTAGCATTACCGCCAAATGTAGAGTTATGAAATAAAAATGCCAAAGCTCTACCATCAGCTTCTGTTATATAGTTAACTAATGACTTGCCTTGACCACCACCAGGATTAGAGCTTCCGCTCTCACCAATTTGAAAGTTTTTTGTAGCGCCGCTTTGATCAGTACCTATTAATTTATCGTTACCATCTAGCGTATCTATCGCGTATGTGCTTATTCTTGCCATTTATATATTTACGTTTGATGTTATTAAATCTCTTATTTTTGTTTTCCAGTATGAAACAGATGTGTTTTGCGATTGATCTGTTAATGAAGTTAAAGATAAAACATTTTGTCTACCGTTCCAACTCATTTTTGCATTAAAATCATTTAAACCATAAGTATGACCTGTTATGTAACCATCAGCACCATAGTAACCTTCACCTCCAATAACACCTCTGTGCCAAAATTCTTGTGAAGCTGTTCTGTTACCTTGACCATTGTGTGGATTTGAACTGTGAACAAGTGAGCTACTATTTCCTATCTCAAGACCTGGATCAAGAATACATATAGTGACACTAGGCTTGTAACCATCAGCTCTTTCTCTTAACACTGGAAGGTTGTGATTTAGATAATGAGTAGTGTGTGTAAAATTATTCCAATAGTTTGATACAAAAGTTGCTCCAGCACCATTAAGAGACGTTTCAAATAGATTACCACGAACTAAAGATATTGCTCTAGTATAATTTGTTTGAAGAGGAGTGTAACCTACACTTGGTACACTAGGATTTGATGGATCTATTATTTCAGCGTTTGTTTCGTTAGCGCCGTATGTGCCTGCTGGTGGACCAGTCCAAGTCCAAACGTTATTTCTCCAAGTATTACCGTCCCAACCAGAAGTATATGTCGGGTGACTTTCGTTGCACACTTGTATATTTATAAAATTAGAAGGAGTTATAAAGTCAGCATGACCCATTGATCTAACAGTGTTAGCGTTACCATTACCTATTTGATTTGTTGTAACAATTGAATTAGAACCGAATCTATTCATAGCAGCTACTGTTTCTTCTCCCATAAAAACAACATAAGTAACGTGCTTATTAAATTCGTTTTTACCATTTGTAGCATTATTAGTGTTCCAATCAGGAGAACCTTCAATACCAGCTGTTGCATAAAAATCTTGTAATTCTGCTCTTAATGAAGTTGTTGATTTCACACCGTTCTGGCCAGCAGCACCACCACTAGAAAAGTAATCACCAGCCAACGCGTTTTGTATAGGAACTACTATATCGTCCATAGAACCACTTGCATCTAACCAAATCGTGACATAAGTATGTCTATCAAATTGATTTGCATTGTCTCCACTATCTATATAATAGTGAGGAGTTCCCATACCCATGCTACTAACTATACCAGCGGTAAAACCCATTAGTAACCTAAATAAGCAATTACACCTCCATCAGGATCTGCATCAATAGTAAAACTTTCCCATCTACCATATATTATAAGTCCTTTTGGAAATACTGTTAAGTTAGCATCAGAACCAGCGTTTATTATTTGACCACCAGTACCTTGTCTATTAACTGTGTTTAAGTTAGCAGCTTTACCAAGACCTTTGTCTCCTGTTTCACTACCAACACATATGCCATTGTCATAACTATTAAATTCAGCTTCATCTGGTTTTAATTCATCAAACGTGGTATCTGCTAAAAACTGTATAGCTATTATAACCATTTCGTTTGGCGCTTCTACTATTGTGTTAGTGTTTGTGAATATAGAACCTTCTTGTCCAAAAGTTACATCATTATTTCTATTGTAGGATCTTCTTCCTTGTACTCCCATATTATTTTTTTACTTTTTCTAGTGATCTACCGCCAAAATAAGCACCGATCACTGTTATTAATACTAATTGTAGTAAGTCTGTCCATTTATCCTGCACTTTAAAGCTTATAACACCAGCATCAATAAATATTAACAATACTGTTGCTGTAACTAAAAATACTAAGACTAATGGTCTTATGTTTTTGCTTAGCCATGAATCTGAGTTCATATCCATTTTCCATCTTTCTGTTACTTGCTTTTGCATTTCAGCTTCGTAACCCATAATCATATCTTTGATTTTAAGTTCAGCTGCTAGCTTTTCTTCTTTTGAAGTATGCAAGTTGTCTATAACACCACCTACATTTTTTATAAGATCAGCGGCACCACCAGATATTAATTTACCTAACATATTTTATCTTTTTTTTGGTGGAATATCACCTGTTATTTCGTAATTTTTATCGCCTTTCTTTTTAGTTTTATAATCACCACCCATTATATAGTTATCTATTCTAGGTGCATTACCAGGTCTTATAGTATCACCTTTTGCAAAATTATCGCTAGCATCCATAATTAAAGCGTAATCTTTACCTTTTTTATCTTTTTTTATTTCGCTAGTGTTTTCACCAACTACTTGTTTACCATCTTTTTTTGCTGGTGAGTCACCTGGGTAACTATAACCTTTCATTTTAAATGCCATTATGCTTTTGTTTTTTTGTAAGCAGCTTTTTCCCAAGGAAATGATTTACTTCCTTCTTCTGACCATTTACCGTTATACTTTATTTTACCGTCTTTTCTAGGGTATTTTTTACCCATATAAGTTATATCATTATCCGTGTAAGCCAACTTACCACTAGACATATCTTGTGCATGCTTCTTTTCGTGATTTACAACTTCTCTCTCTTGTTTACTACCAGGTTTTATTTTATCACTTATATAAATACTACCGTCCATATTAGCTTCACCTAATATACCAGCATCTAACTTTTTTCTAAAGATAGGTGTGCTTTGTGAGTTACGTATTTGTCTTTTTTCGTTACCTAGTTTAAACGCCATTATCTATTTTTGTCTTTAATCATATCATCTATAGCTTTGTTGTAAACTTTATCTGTATATGATTTGTTATTATAAAATACACTTCTATCTGATGTAGGCATATCTTCCTCGCCTAATAGTATTCTATATATTCTGTTTATTAATTGTTTGCATCGATATGATGTCTTGTACACACTATATTTTATAGTAGTGCGATTTCTATGTCTCCATACATCTATCCAGCCATCTTGCCTAAGTCTATCCCATCTTGCTTTGTCCCAAGAAAATGTGTATGTTCCGTCCATGAAATCTTTTCGTGTGAATCTTCCTTCACAATCTAAATAAAATAAAAGTTCTAAGTCTGCATCTAAAATCCCGTAAGTCTTACAAGCCCACTTACGTGTGAGCCTGTAATACTTTAGGATATTCATATCGCGCAAATCTTGCGCGGATAATCTCATCTACTATGCAGATAAGATTGTAGTTACACCACCTGCAAAAGAAGCATCAATAGTATAAACTGTCATGTGACCTTTTTCTAATAAGTTCATAACAGCGTCACCAATAGCTTTTCCAGCACCAGTATGAGTAATTGTTGTTTTAACAGCTCCAGTAACAGCGTCTCCTTTGTAGTTTATTACACAAGTGTCAGCAGTAGTAACAATAACTTCTATCTTGTCTACATTTACAACTTGCATTACGTCAGTGTCATTTGTACCGGTAGTAACTTTAACTAGTTTTAAAAATTTCATAATTCGTTTTTTTTAATGATTAATAATTTGTTTTTGTTTTTATGTTTAAGGTTTAGGGGTTGTGGTTTAGGTTTAATCTACTAACACAACATCAACGTCTCTGATTACTGTGTAGATTTTATCGTTATAGTCAACACCAGTTTCTCTATGTTTATCATAGTATATAGTGTCGCCATCTTTTAATACTTGTACTTTATCACCAACAGATATTATTTTAGCCTTTAAATACCTATTGTCACTGTCTAATTTCTCTGTTATAATCAAACCACCAACTTTTTTAGTTGTAGATTCTACTTTTTCTATTAATATGTAATTACCTATCGCTTTCATTATTCCCTTGCATTTGAAATTACACAATCTGCAGAAACTATAGTTGATACAACACTCACTGCATTTTTTAAAGCTGACTTAGTAACAAGTACTGGATCTATAATACCTCTTTCTATCATATTAACACCGTTACCACTTACAACATCAATACCATAGCCTTTTTCTAACGGTAGATCTTTATACAATATACCGGCATTGTCTAATATAGTGTTATAAGGTGCTTTAATAGCTTTTAATAATATTTTCTCTCCTACTGTATTTGCTTTTATTTTTTGTGATGCGTTTAATAATGCAACACCACCACCTGGAACTATACCTTCTTTTAAAGCTGCCTTAGTAGCATATATAGCATCTTCAACTCTATCTTTCTTTTCTTTTAGTTCGACTTTAGAATCAGCACCCACTTTGATGACGCCAACACTACCGGATAGCATAGACAGTCTTTGCTCCAACTTTTTCTTAATGAAACCATTTTTTTCATTATTGATAAGTTTTGAAACGAGTTTGATTCGTTCTTGTAAATCTTCATGTATTTCTTCTGTTGTTGTTATTACCGTGTTTTTTTCATCAGTTACAGCAAACTCAGCTTCACCTAAATGATCTATTGTTATAAGATCTAAATCATCACCAAGTTCTTCATTTATAACTGTTGCACCTGTTAATATAGCTAAATCTTCAGTTGTATCTTTTTTAGTAGGACCAAAGCCTGGTAAGTCAATTATATTAACCTTTATATTACCTTTTACTTTGTTCATCATTAAAGCTGTTTTAACTTGCTGATCAACTGGAGCTACTATTAATAAAGATCTACCTTTCTTTATCACATGCTCTAAAACACCTTGTATTTTACGTACGTTTGGTATTTCACTAGATACTATTAAAACTAAAGGTCTTTCTAATTCAGCTTTGTTTTTTTCTTTATCAGTTACAAAATGATTTGAAGTTAACCCACATTCCATTTGTACACCATCAACAACATCTACGTACGTTTCGTTAGTTTCTGACGATTCCATAAGAACAACGCCATTTTTACCAACAGTTTCATAAGCCTCCGCTATAATCTTTCCTAGTTCTTCATCATTGTTACAACTAATTGAACTAACAGATTTCAACATATTGCCTTCGATCTTGACAGCAGACTTATCTAAATATTCATTTATTTTTTTTAAACAATCATTTATACCATTTTTAACATCTCTAATAGATATATCTTTTTCAGCATAAACTTCGTTTAGTAAAGCTTCGGCAAGGACGGTTGCCGTTGTGGTACCGTCACCTGCTTCGCTTACAGTGTTTTTAGCAGCTTCTTTAATTAGGGTTGCGCCTAAACTTTCAACCGGGTCATGTAAGACTACGCTTTGAGCTACGGTTACACCGTCTTTTGTTATGACCGGGTTTCCTCGAGCGTCTTCATATATAACGCACTTACCGGAAGCACCTAAGGTTGATTTTACTGCTTTAGCTAGTTTGTCTACACCAGCCTTAATTTTACTTTTAGCGTCTTCACCAAAACTTAAGTCTTTGATGAGAACACTGGGATTATTGTATTCCATTTAATTAAATTTAATTTGTTAATATACTATTTGAATGTTTTAACTACTTTAGGTCCTGCTGCTGCTTCAATTTTTTTAGCAAAGTGATCTACACTTCCGTTTATTGCCGCTTCAGCGCCTTCAATAGTTTCTCGCCTAGTCATATCGTGCCATGTATCTAAATCTACATGTTTGCACTCTGTTTGGTAAAAACCATTAGATAGTTGAGTTATCCTCCAGTTCTTTTTTTCTGCAAGATGTTTCCATTGTTCTAATTGTTTTTCACTCGGTTTTTGGTTAAACGATGCTGTGCTCGTTTTGTAATATAAGTATGTCATTGGTTTTATTTTTGGTTAATACTTGGTATAGGGTCTTTCCCTATTCTTTACTAGTTATTTGTCTAGTTTGTCCGTGTTCATTTTTATAAACGTTTTTAGCTCCAGGTCTTTTTGATTTTTTGTAAGTGCTAGATGCAGTTCTTTTTCCATCTGATTTTGTTTCAGTATAAGAGCCATCTTGGTTTTTTACCATTTTTGATGTAACTTTAGGTTTTTTAACCGCTTTAGCTGGAGAGTCTTTCATAAATAGTCCAGCTGCACCTGCCGCTGCACCCATTGGTCCTAATGCTAGTCTACCAACGTCACCTATGCCAAACTTACCATCTTTACCTTTAAGCATGCCTTTTGCTGCGCCACCTATCTTTTTCAACATACCACCAAGAAATTTATTTGGTGAATCACCGTGTGGGTGGTTGTGAGATCCTTTTTCTACACTGTAATCTTTAGCTGGTGATGGTTTCCCGTAAGCTTTAACAGCTGAATTTCCTTTTCCGTAGTGTGTACTACCTTTCATTTTAAATGCCATAGTTATTTCTTTTTAGATTTTTTATTCATTTCAGCTATCATTTTCTTGTCATTTTCGTATTCAACTTGAGCATCATCTAATTGACCATGTGCTGAAGTTTTAGATTTTTTAGCTTTTTTAGGAGTATAACCGTCTATCTTAGACTGTTTTTCTTTTTCAGACATTTTAGCAATATCTGCTTTGCTATAGTCAGCACCTGGGTAAGCTGGTTCAAAATCACCTTGACTAGGTTTTTTAGGCTCTGTCTCACCAGTAACTGCACCGTCTTTTCTCATTTTATCAGCATCTGCAGGTGTAAAGCCTTCTTTTATTAATTGTTCTTTAGATTTTTTCTTTTTATCATCTTTCATTTGGAAAGCAGATGATTTTGCTCTACCCTCACTAGTAGAAGTGTTTGCACTATGATCTACATTAAGTTTTTGGGAAAGTCTTGTAGCCGTGTTCATTTTTGGGTACAGCGACGGACCCTTCATTTTAAATGCCATAATAGTTTTCTTTTATATATTATTACTTATTTCTTTTAGTTTTTACTCATTTGTTTTTCTTTTCTCTTCTTATACTCAGGACTATTTTCAAATGCTTTTCTTTTTGCATTAGCTTTATCTTGAGCCGCCTTCTTTTGCGCTGGCGTCATAGCTGCTACTTCTTTTCTTCTAGCTTCAACTCTTTTTTGAGCATCAGACTTAGTTGGATTACCTATTTTTTCTGGTTTACCATCTTTATGAACTTTTCTACCAGTTACATTTGAAGTAAAGTTTGTGTAACCGTGATAAGATAAATCTTTTCTATTAGCTCTAGGTCCTTTACCTTTAGGCCCTTTGTATGGAGCGTTCATGTAACCTTCACCAATATTATCTTTTCTCTTTTTTATTTGTGCTTTAAGCTTTTTATTTTGTTTAACTGGAGATTTTGACTTTTTGTGGCCATAACCCTTGTTTTTAAGCTCTAAATGCTTTTCATACGTTTTAACCATAACCGCATCGCTACCTTTGTACATCATGTGTGGTTCAAATTTAGCTTTAAAAGGTGATTCAGCTGGTTTTTGAGATTCTAATCCCATAGAAAAAGATCTACGCTTATCAAAACCTAATCTTTGAGGTGTATAACCTGTTGTATGTGCTGCTTTATATTCTGCTGGAGTTTTTGTTGCCATATTATCCTTGTGTTTTGTTTATTTTACCTGTTACTAGGTTTTTAGTTTTTCTAGTTTTCCTACCTTTATTAACTTTAATTTTAGGTAGTTTTATTTTTAGTTTTTTCTTGCTATTTTTCTTTCTATCACGTGCATCTGATATAGCTTGAGTCTTTTTATCTAGCGTAACTTCTGGTGCAGTGTACGAAGGAGCCTTAATATTTTTCAATTTTTTTGGAATACGCTCTTTTTTCATCCGTTTAATCTTTTTTGGTTTTAAAGGCTTAGGATTATAGTTAGCATCTTCTTGTTTTGTGTTTCTATACCTAAAAGTATACGTTGATTTATCAGGATTTTTGACAGTAAATGATCTAACACCGTCGCCTAAGTCTTTTACAGGCTTAACACGCGCTTTTCCGCCCCCGTGCTTGTCAGTATTTATTATTTTATCTTTAGGCATTGTGATTTATTTTTTTTAGGTACTATTATATTCTATATTATTACATAGAAATAAGTGATTTTACAAAGTGTGACACTAGCCAGTTACTATATTCCTATTAATAGGCTTATGTCACAAAAAAAAGTTGTTATAAATATTGGGGTAAAGTGTTGTTCCACCCGTATTCACCACGCACCCCACTGCAAAACGCGAATATTTAGCCCCACCGGCCTTCGACTGTACACAATTATTATCATTTTTACTTCGTTTTCACTTTGCAATTGATATTTTAATATATTTACATAATAAATACGACTGCAAATAGATAATATATATGTAAAAAGAAACAAACAAATAATAAAAAGAAAATTTACACAATGAGAAACGGCGGGCAATACTACTCAACAATAAATAATATATAAATAATAGTATTACTTTTACAATGTAAATACGTAACTCAAAAGATAATAATAATAGAAATAAATAAAGTTAAATAAATAAATAAATAAATATGAATATAGAAAGTAAAAGATTTGTAATAAGAAAATCTCTAATCGGTAAAAATGCAGTAATAACAGTAAACTTCAAAAATGGTAAAACTGCAAAGTATAATCACGATAAAGTGTATGAAGTAATGAAAGATAAATTAGCAGAAATGCCATGTTTCATAAAGTACAAAAGTTATACTGCAAGTAATAACGTACCAGTAGTAGCAAGAGAATCACTCTTAGCATAGTACAATAAAGTCGAGTTAGTTCACTATTCCCTCGTATAATCAAACATGAATAGTAATGTAGTCACGGTGCCGAGGTGGGTTCGATTCTCACGCTACAACTATGAAACTAATAATAATAATCACTGCAATAATAGTACTACAATTAGTACACTTGTTCGCAACAATGAAGTCAAGTGATTTCATAAAATAAATAAAATAAATAATATGACTAGAGAAGAATTAAAACGCTTGTGGTTTAATCTACCACATCCTACTCCAAAGAAAGAAGTAAGAGTAATCAAAGTAAGTAAACTAGGTGAGAATCACTATGAATGTAAGAAAGTGAGAGATGACAAGAATGGTTACTCAAC
>Ga0222718_10004285_pt1 | contig 11919 bp, 6 predicted proteins | sample C33_27DmetaG_FD_165045 | JGI IMG/M metagenome (GOLD analysis project Ga0222718, IMG submission 165045) | Estuarine water microbial communities from San Francisco Bay, California, United States - C33_27D | ecosystem: Environmental > Aquatic > Marine > Unclassified | place: USA: California... | reverse complement strand
AACGTCATTATCGGTTGACTTTGCGTATGCCTTAAGAAGATCGAGAATAAGGAATTTAACTTTCTCTGACTTCATGAAAGAGAATAGTACTGGTCGAATAAGTGTAATCATAATTATGCCCAAGGAAGTCCAGATGCTTTAGTAGGAGCGGCTTGCTCATCAAGTTGTGATTGAAGTACTGCTTCAACTTCAGTTACTTTTTCAGCAGTCAATTTATCTTTTACCCAACCAACAACTGTCTCTTCAGTAAGATCAGCAAAAGGTACAAGGGTGTCAGGCTTTTCAAAGCCAATTGAACCGTAAGCACCTGACTTATAAGTTTCGTCAGTAGCATTAACAGTATAATGAGCAGTAAATACATAACCGTCAGCAGTTTCGCGGTCAAGTGAAGCAATGTTCCAAATAGTAGTTGTAGCCATGATAGTTTATTAATTTAAATAGAGTAAAATTTAACTGAAAGTAATACTTAGTAGTTCAATATTGCTTGCTAATCCGCCACAGGTTGCTTTTACTTTGGCAACAGGGTGAGTAATGCTTCCACTTATTGTTATACGGTGAGTAACACTACCACCAGGAAATGATAAGGCAACAGACATCCCAGAACTATTGTTATTGCGAATAGTTTGCGCACCACCACCGTAAGCTCCGACTAAATGGTCTACAAAGTCATTGTTATATCCATAGGCTTGTGTTTCAAACAGTGTAGACGAAGGCCCCGATGAAATAAAATAATCAAAAACAATCGAAGTAAAGGAACCGTTTTTCCCTTCACCTTGTTCAACACACGCAAAACTGGTATTTGAAAAACCAAGCGAACCTCTAACAGCAAGTTTGGAGTTAGTGAAATTATTTGTACTACCAATTAATACATTTCCCGAGCTGTCGATTCGCATGCGCTCAGTAGTACCACCAGTCGCAAAACGAATATCGCCTACACGATGTCTAAAATTAACGTGATCCTGACGGTACTGAATTTCACCTAAAGAGGTGGTTCGATCATTTTCAAACCATGTTATTTCCCCAATATCATCAGAAGATCTACCTATAATGCAAATAGCGTTTGCATCAGATTTTGCAGTAACTTGAAGAGGATGAGTTGAAGCACTTGCTGTGTTGTTAATCAACAGCCTGCCCGAGCTGTCGATTCGCATTCGCTCGTTGTTGCTGGTAAGAACCGATAAAGCATTGCTGTTCTCTTCTAAACGTGGAGAAAAGCCTGTTGAAGACGATAAATATAATTTTCCACTGCCTGAGGATGTTCCAAGCTGAATGTTTCCATCAACAACTAATTTCTGCGCAGGGCTCGACGTTCCAATCCCTACATCACCACTCGTATTAATATCAATACCGCCAGCAGTTGTGGATGTATTTTCAATCCTATTGACTTTCATCTTACTCATGATGATGCCTCCAATGCTGCTACTTTTGTTTCTAGGGTTTCGATTTTAGTGATTGCTTCTTGTAATGCTGCAGTAAGAAGTGGGACAAGTTTGGATTGATCAATACCTTGCATCTCTTCACCGTCCTTTTCACCAGTTACAGCTTCTGGAACGACTGTCTGTGCTTCGTGAGCAAGGAAACCATCGACAGTTGTACCAGGATCTACAATAAAGTTAAAACGCTTTGGTTGTAGCTGTTTAACGCGAGTAATCCCGTCAGCAATGTCAACTACATTTTCCTTTAGGCGGTAGTCAGATGATGTGTTGTAGGAAGTTGAGCTACTTGTAATTGAAATAGAGCCTACTGCCGCACCATTTCGGTAGAAACCGAATACACTTCCGTTACTACCTGTTCGGTTGGCAAAGAAGCAGGTGTCATTAACGGTCGTGGCATAAATAGCGCCAGCAGTCGATAAAATCGTACCAGTTACATTAAAAGATGTACTAGTTTTAGCACAAAGTAGATTGCCCGTGTTGTCGAGTCGGAAGCGCTCGGTGCTGTTAGTGTATAGTTTTAAATTGTTGCTTGTCTCTACTTTAATTACGCCATCGTTAGAACTATCAATCCCAACCAGGACGGAAGCAACTCCGTTACTTGTTTTTGTGAGAACATTTGATGTTCCGACAATATGCAGCTTTTGAGTCGGACTTGTAGTATTAATCCCTAGATTGCCCGAGCTGTCGATTCGCAGCGCTTCGCTATTAATACCTTTACCGAGAAACCGAAGCGCGTTATCGCCGTGGTTGTAGCGAATCGCTCCACCGATACCGCTGCTATCTTTGAAATCAATAGCTGACTCAGCAAAATCATTGCTGGATTCAAGTATTAGTTTTGGTTCAGACCCTGAGTTGTTTTCTGCGGCATGAATACGGAGTGTTGCATCACCTGTAGCGGCTTCTACGTCTAGGTTTGAACTAGGCGACGACGAACCTATCCCAACTCGTCCCGAGCTGTCCTTAACAACAATCTCACCTGCTGTCGCTGGCAATGTTAGCTGCAGGTCACTACCTACAGCTGCGGGGACATCCAGTTCAACCGAACCAGACGTTGCCCCGTTTAATTTAATAGGCATCAGCTTGCTCCTCCTTCTAGTGCTGTAAGTCGAGCCTCAAGGGAGGCGTTTTGTGTTTCTAGGGATTCGATACGTTCCATTGCCTCTTGAAGTGCTTTGACAGCCTTCATATAAAGCACGGAGTAGTTGACGGATTTAGTGACAGTGCCAAGATCAATACCTTCTTCGTCGCGGTCAGTAGTTTCATAGACAAGGCCAGGTGATACGGCCTCGGCCTCTTGGGCGATAACGCCTATTTGAGTGTGTGTTTGACCTTCAATAAAGTTGTAGTTACGAACTCGAAGCCCCTTAATGTCATCCCACTGGGAGTTTGCATCAACGATGTTTTCTTTTAGCTTAACGTCAGAAAGAGAACCGTAGGAGTTGTTGGTGTTTACAACGTTGCCATTAGTCCAAACTGTGTAACTAACTGTACCCGCAATACCTGTTGACGAATGAGAACCGTAATACATCCTGACTGACGTACCCGCAGAGGCTTCAGACATTGCACCAATGACGTTTTGAGCCGATGCAAAGAAAGAAGTTCCGTTACTTGCAATTTGCAGCCGTTTGACGGCATTGGTATAGAACCCCAAATCAGTTGATTCGTAGCCGAGATATGCTTGAGAATTAACGCTATTGGCTAATTGTAGATATACATTGGCTGAACCACTTTTAAAGTAGGCAGTGGTTTGTTCTGAACCAAGAGCATGAACAGAAAAAGTAGCTGGTGGTGAAGAGAACCCAACACCTAGCCGACCCGAGCTGTCGATTCGCATTTTTTCCGACGCACCACCTGCTGACCAAGTGTGGTAATTGGCTTGGTTTATGCTGCCAATATATGCAGAAGTAGATCTGTTGTAGTGAAGGGTTAAATTTGTTCCGGCAGTATCTCCTGGGCCAAATTCAAAACCTTCTGCACCCCCGTTTGATACGGATAAAGGTCTAATTGGGCTCGAGGTGCCAATCCCTACACGGCCCGAGCTGTCGATTCGGGCTTTTTCTCCGCCATTAACTTGGAATAAAACTGGATTATTAGCAGAACTACCAAATTTTGCATCCCCATTATTTCCAAAGAATCCAGCATTAGCAGAGTTTTGAATATAACTTCCTGCTGCAACAGTCACAGGCGTTGCGGCAAGACCTCCATTCGCGATTGTTCCATCGCTTAGGATGCGCATCCGCTCGGTGTTGTTTGTGCCAAGCGACATAAAGCTATTCTCTTTATTCCATATATAAGTGTCATTGCCATCCTGGTTAATAATTAAACCATCTGAACTTGATGAACCAGAAGTGGAATTTGTAATATGAATTGTTGCTCCAGCTATGCTGCTATTAACATGTAAAAGATTTGTAGGCGACGACGTTCCAATTCCCAATCCCGTGTTATTTACCGTTACCCTATCCGTCCCACCAGTAACAATCTTGACTTCATCTGTTCCGTAGACCAGACCTGTATCAGTATCTGTTCCTGTAATACTTGGTTGTGCGGTTGTATTAGTACCGTTAATTTTAATAGTCATAATTAAACAATCACCCAGTTAGATCCAGAAGGTACGGTTACAATTGCACCGCTATTGACCGTCAACGGTCCAGCACTGACTACATTTTTACCAGTACCAATTGTGTACGATTGCGTGATCGTGTTGTCATGCTCAACAGCCCACGTATCACTACCACCACCTGTTGCACCACCGCCGACACTTGACCATGAAGATCCTGTGTAGCCTTCAAACTGACCAACATCAGTATTAAAACGAATAAAACCAGCTGAAGGAGATGCATCACGTTGGGCTTGAGTACCTGCTGGTAGCTGAGCAGATGCTGTACTAGCTGTTATTTGAACCTTCTCAGTATCAAGCTCTTGAATTGCAGTCTGTACGTTAGTACCAGATAGATTACCTGCTGCCGTAAAAGAGATATTGATAGCTTCTCCTGGGACGTAAGCAGTAACCCAAGCAGAACCTGTGTACAACCTCATCACGTCAGACGTTGTGTTGAAATACAAGTCGCCAGCGGTCAGGGCATCGCCGTCATTGTCAGTAGTGGGATCAGATGCCTTAGCACCAAGATAGGTATCGTCAAAGTTATCGAAAGCAGCTAATGCAGAAGCTGCAGATGAAGCCGCTGCAGTTGCACTGTTAGACGAGTTTGTTGCACTAGTAGCTGCATTACTCTCAGAGTTAGCTGCTTGACTGGCACTAGTTGCAGAAGCACTAGCACTGTTAGAAGAGTTAGTTGCTTGAATAGCTGCAGCAGTAGCGCTAGCAGCTGCATTAGTTGCCTGTGTAGATGCCGTGGTTGCTGACCCAGCAGATGCGGTAGCACTAGTAGCGGATGCAGTTGCACTGTTGGCAGAAGCAGTCGCTGAGGTAGCACTAGCTGTAGCACTAGTTGCTGAGTTACTAGCTTGAGTGGAGGATGTAGTAGCACTAGAAGCTGCGTTAGTTTCTGATGTACCTGCATTCGTTTCAGACGTAGCAGCTGCCGCAGCAGAAGCAGCCGCTGCATCAACCTGAGCTTGATGTGTAGTAATTAGCCCATCTACATAACCACGCGTACTAGCGTCAGTAGCTGCAGTTGGAGTGCCAACGTTAATGATTTTTTGATTGCTCATATTGAGCTGACCAACCATTGTGCCACCTAAAGCACTTAATGCATTATTTTCAGTTTCCTGGGAAACATACAATACTTGGTCAAAGTTAGCATTAAGATCTTGTGCCTTAATAGCTGATCCAGCAAAGAAAGTCGCAGCAGTAGTGTCGTTTGCAGTATCACGAAAAATAATGATACTGGCACCAGAGGCAGGAGCTGTGTTGAAGGCAACTGTTGTTGCATTGGGAATTGTAAATGCTGTAGTAACAGCGCCATCAATAGAGGCTTTAATATCCTCTTGGCCTAAATATTCAAATGTAAACGAATAGTTCGTTGTCGAACCATCTCCTGTGTATGTATTTTGAGTAGTTGCCATTACGTTTTAGTAACCAAAAGTTTCTCTTGTATACTTCAAATATGATTCGGCTCTTTCCTGTTTGCCTCGTCTTAAATAGTCTTGAGTCCTAGCTTTAACATATTGCCTACGTTCAATATCGGTAAAGTGAATTGAATCAGTAGTAGCATCGCCTATAGCATCTCGTAGTTCGTCATCAAGACGAAGATGAATACTTTCAAAATTCTTAGTATCAGGATTCAGTGCTTCTGTAGAGTTAAGAGCATCCTTAAACCTATTTCTAAAACCTTGACCACCGCCTTCAGTATCGTTCATAACACGCCTAATACCATCAAGCCACCTTCCCTGTTTACCCATGATGCTGAGAATATCAGACTGCTCCACATTATCTAGTGGTTCGCCCTTACCATTTGTACGCAAGGCAGCAGTAGCGTCATACTCAATATCAATAAGGAACTGTTTTTCAGGACTAATTTTTCCGCTTTCTTTCCATGGCGTATAGACATTCTTAAAACGTGTAAAGATATCCTCTGTACCGTTTACTTCTTTGCCATCAATCCAGTCGTACTTAGCTGGAAGAAGTCCTTTGGCACCAGGAAGGCGGTTCATAATCATACCTTTGAGGTCGTTATTGATTTGATTAAGACCAGGATCCATGATTCTGCCGATTTCAGCCATCTGACTAGAACCTCGTACAGTTGATGATGTGATGAATGCAGAAGCCCAACGATTAAAAGCACCTATATCACCGCGTGCTACATCTAGAAACGGCTCAACACCAGCCATATAAGTCTTGTCTGCAAAAGAAGCAGCAAAGACAAAACCTAGCTTTTTAAAAAGTTCACCAACACCTTGAGGTTCAAGAACATCAAAGTTGTCTCCAATAGTACCTACTAGACTTAAAAAATTAGTAACTGGACCCAAGCCTTCAAAGCTATACCACTTGTCATCAAGACCACGTATTGAATTAGGCTGCCAACCACTCTCTCTTCTTGTCTTTTGAACTTGACGATTGTAATGACCAACCCCATGCAATCGATCATCTAAGAACAAACCGATAGCAGAAGCTGTAACTAAACCACCTAACGCCTTTCTTCCAAGAATATCTGCACGCAGTTCATTGTACTTGCCTTTAGCAACGAACGGGTCAGATACATCGACTCCTCTTTGTCTAAGGATGTCAAGAACTTTTCCTGTCTCCATATCGTCAAATGATTTACTAAAGACATTCATATCTTTAACAAACATACCCAACAGAGGATCTATAGGACTATAAGTTAATGTATACTGAAGCTCATTAAGCGGTGTTTTGGTAAACAAAAAGAATGGCTTCAACACAGGCATCTTACGAATAAGACCAGAGATAGCATCATTGGCATCGTTGTCTAAATTAAAAGACAACTCACCTGCTGCTCTTTGTACAGACTTATCAGTAATGATTCCATTTTCATTAAACATTTCTGCAAAAGCATCAGCAGCTAAGTCTTCTGCTGCCTTGGGATCAAACTCAACAGTGCCATTCTTAGTAAATTTATCGAAGGCTCTACCTTTGGCTTCAAAGTTAGCTGTCATAGATTGGACAAAACCATCCATTGCTTGCATTGATCTTGTACCAAAGCGCAACCAAGGATGATTAGCCAAATCATTCATTGCATTGATATTTTCCATCAACATTTGAGGACCAAAATCACCGACATCAGCCTTGGCTTGTGCAAATGCAGTAAGAACATCTAGTTGTCCTTGATTTTTAAGCCCAATGTCATCACGTACTGCCATTACGTTTGGATCAAGTGCTGATCTTTTGTAGATCTGTTTGGCATAATCCAAGCTGCCGGTAATACTCTGGAGCATATTGCTGTATTGGTACATTCCTCTACGCAATGTACGCTTATCTCCAGTAACCAAAAATCCTGCAAATTGCCTCAGTGGTTTTTCAACTAACAAATGACTACCTGAAATACCAGCCTTGATGGGAGTTGCAGCAGCACTCAGCGTAGAGTTATAGACATTTGCATAGAAAGCCTGGTTAATAACAGAAGGAATCTCAGGCTGAAGATCGATAAATGCCTTATTAAAGATTGATGTAGATTGCTTAACGTAATTGTTTAAAGCACTAATTGTATTAACATTGCCATCAGTCAACTCATAAGCCATGAAAAGCGGAGTAAGAATTTCTGGGTTACTATCTTTAAGTTCACGTAAAACATTTGTCGTTTCGGCTGCTTCCTGTTTGAAGCGTTCAATAGCAGCAAGCGTCTTATTACTTTCGTCTTTGATTAAATTTTCTACGCGCTTAGCGGTAGCCTTATCAAATGCGTTAGAACCTGGAACAGTTACTCTATTCCAAAGATTGAGCATATTCAGAGCACGACCACGAACATAGGAAGTCATACCCTTCTGAGCCATAAGAAATTCAACACGATCAAGGATCTGTTCTTGTGCGCGTTGGATGGATCCGGAACCTTCTGTAAGCCGCATTCCCTGCGCCATATCGCTGACCTGACCACCTAGTGATGTAGCTATATAGCCCTTAGCTATAGCCTCATCCATATTGATGAAGTCGTCCATGTACTTTTTAATAGCACCCATGACGCCAGAATAGGCTTCATCAGTTAATTCAGGTGTCCCCGTAGAAACATTTCTACCTTGATAGATAGATCCAGGTCTAATAGATCTTTGAAGCTCCTCAAGATCCATTTCATAGAAATCGTTGGCATATTTTGCACCAACGTCTTGTATCTGTTTGAATGTTAGGTATCTGGTATCGTCAAGTCGGTAACCATATTCACCGGCATCTTTTAAAGTTTCAGCAAGACCACTAATAATAATCTTTGCATTTTGACTAGACTCATTGACAAACTTAATAGCAGCATCAGACATGGTACTGCCGACACGTCCATAAGTAGTGCCTAAGTCATTTTCAATACGTGCAGCGTCAATTGAAGCTCCCACGATACCTAGATTATCGACAGACCTAATACCCTGTTCTTGATAACCATAAGCATCGTGATAACCCAAGATAGGCTCATTAGGATTATATGAATTTTGGAAGTTATAAACTCCTAATTCATCCAATGCCTCTTGACGCTTAGCAGCTGAACGCTCAATTAAATCTTCGGGAGTCTTATCTATCTCGACATTAGAATCAAACCAAGTTTTAGCTTTTTCATTTTCAGGTACGAAATTTACACTTTTATGAGCGCCACGAACACGTTTGATTAGGCTAGACAGGCCCACAACCATATCCATGCCGACACCTAAATAAGCACCTTCAAAGACATTCTTACCACGTTTAACATCTGGACTGTCGCTGTCTAAAGTGGCAAGATCATTGGGAATCCACCCAAACTTCCTTGGATACGTTTTTTTCAGAAAGCCAGCTAGGTTGTCATCTGTCTCACTTAAGTTAAGTGTATTGTCAACAAAGGCACCTGCACCAGCTCCAAAAGCTGTAGAGCCAAGCCATTTAACGAACGGATCGCTAAGAACTTTTAATGGTCCAACATTTTTGACCTTTGCAGCTTGTGCTGCTAATCCAGCATTGCCAGCTCCACCTAAAGCCATTGTAGGTAATACAACAGAAGAGATCTCTCTGACAGTTTGAGTTACTTCATCTTCAAACTCAGGTGCTTGTTGGATATCTACGCCTGGAATAAGGTCAAGAGTACCTCTAACAAAATCTCCCAAACCCATACCAGCAGCTAAACCTGCTTTGACATTCTCAGGGAGGTATTGATTTAAAATTGGATTGCCAACATCTAAACCATCAGAGCCACTTTTTGGTTGAGGTGGTTGTTGTTTGGTAGGTTGCTGTGTAGAAGTATTGGAAACCTGCTGTGGGGGAGCGGGTGCAGTCGCCTGAGTCTGCTGTTCGGTTGCAGCAATATCTGCATCTAGTCTTTGGAGTTTCTCTTCTGCTGCTTGCAGCTCAGCTTCCCACTGCGTGCGTTGCTCAATACTTTCAAAGCCACCTTCTAGTAATTCATCTTCATTCATAATTATTTAAGACCATATCGACGGGCAGCTTGTTCTCTATGTGGACCCATTTCAGATACACCAATATTGGGAGATGTATTAAAACTGTCTACTCCATCTCTATTTGCCTTAGGATTACCAGCTAATACAGTGGTATAAAGGTCTAATAGTGAAGCACCTTGCGTAGACATACCTACACCTTCAAATCTATCTTTTAGGAATGCTGCGACAGAAAGCAGTTGGTTCCTAAATGACATACCTTCTACAACTCCATACGTGGCACGTTCCTCAGGACCGAACTGAATAAGTCCCATATAATTGCCACCATCACCGCCCCATTGATTAGGACTATATGTGCCAGCTGTTTCGTAGCCAATAATAGTAGCCAAATCAAGTGCGTTAATACCTAGTTCATTAGAAACTTCCAGAAGAGCTTGTGTATCATCTTCAGGGGCTTCTCCTACACCAGTCATGACAGCTTGATCCGGTCTCAGTGAATCTCTGATTGCATAACTATTTCTGTTTTCAAATTCATTAATCTGCTGCTGAAGAGTTCTAAGCTTCTGCTCGTTAGTAGTTAAATTACTAGTAAATGAAAATCTCTGATCTGCAGACCATGCGCTTTGAATTTCTGCATAAGTCTGACTTAGTTCTACTGGTTCGATAGTGTCACTCACCTCCGCGATTTTTTGTTGTACTTCGTATTGCGTTAAATTTGTTGATCCGGCAATAGCAGCTAAAACTTCACTTTTACCTGTCCTAGATAATTCCTCAGAGGCAGAAGCTAAAGATTGCTCACCAATGACTGATAACCAGTTTTCCGGCTTTTTCTGTTGAACAGGTGTTAGTTTTCTCCATGATCTAATCTTTTGTTGAATGACACGTTGAGCAACGGTAGAGTCATCCATTGCCTTGTTGTAAGCAGCAATGCCGTCATTAGTCAGCGCACCGTTAGCTTGAAGTTTAGTAAGTGAATCTTTAGCAGCTTGATCACCAATTATATTGAGGACTGTTTTTGGATCTTCACCGACAAGAACTGCATCCATAAATGCCTTCCTGAATATCTTGACCTGTTCACCTACATACCAATTAAATTGATCAGACTGAGCACCGGCTTCCTTATAGTTTAAGTCTTTAAGCTCTTTAATAGAGCCTACAATCCTTTCCTTAAGATACTTATTTATGTTCTTATACTCGTCAGAATTGCGAGCATTATCAAAGTCACGAGCAGGACCAATGAATTGATCATACACAACTTTGGGAGGATTGACTCTGTTCAGTTCAGCAACACTTAAAGTTTGATTTAATCTCGCTTGCTCTAAGATTTCTATCATGACAGGAACAAGCCTGGACTCTGCTGTCTGTCTCTTATAGAAATTGTCGTTACTAGTGTCACGACCAGGGCCACCATAAACCTGATCACCGTATGCTGCTAATTCACGGAAATCTGCAGTTGAAAAAAGACCATCATCGTCTTGTAGCTCCTGCGCCTTTGCGTTCATTGCCATCCGAGTTTTCAGCTGTCTAGCCTCCTCCTCTAAAGCGATCTGCTTAACTGCATCAGTTTTCCTATCTTGTAAGGCAGCTTCAATAGCAGCCGCAGCCTCGAAATAACCACCCTTTCCAATAGATACTGTCTGACCATTCCGATAAAAAGGAGCATCTCTTAATGCAGACAATTCTTGTGCATTTAACTTAGGGATTAAATAACTAACAGCTTCATTGATTGCATTAGGTCTAGGGTCGTTAGACACTCTTGCCATAACTGCAGAGCCATTGAAAACACCAGAAGAAAATGCAGCTTGGTCAATAATAGCGATACGATAGTTAGTATTTGTCTCCTGAAGCTTAGCCCTAGTCTCCCTATTAATGATGTTATCAGATCTAGATAACGCTTGCCGGATTGTAGGATTGTAGGATTTTTCAAGAATCTCGATTCCTGGGATCCTGCCATCGATCTGTAGGGAACCCCTCATTTGAGATTCCTTAGTAGCAATTGCCTGCCGCTTTTGCTGAACACTAAGAGAAGGATCATTGGCAATTTGATCAATCTGCTGGCTATTGATTCTTGCTGTTTCCGTTAAGACGTTAGAGTTATTAATATAGTTACGATAACCACCACCTTTTACAAGATGATCATACATCGCATTAATGAACTCTTGCGACTTACCTTCTTTTAGGTAGTCCTGAACAATATTCGTTTCCTGCCAAGCTGCATTAGAAATCGAGCTATTAACACTTTGTGCATTAAGTATATCTTTATAAGACAACTGATGCTTAAAAGCAATCTGATTAATAGCTTTTAGCTGGTTATCTTTGTTTTGCTGGACGATACCTGCAGTGATATCAAAAGCAGTCTTGGAGAAAGCAGCTAGAGTACTAAATGTATCTAATTTATTCTTGTTTTTAGCTTCCTCCTGAGCGAGGGCTCTTTGCCAATTATCTGCTGCAGAAGTTTTCTGGGCGCTGATATTTGAGCTATTAATATTACGGGCTCTTTCGC
>Ga0222718_10004282_pt1 | contig 11924 bp, 11 predicted proteins | sample C33_27DmetaG_FD_165045 | JGI IMG/M metagenome (GOLD analysis project Ga0222718, IMG submission 165045) | Estuarine water microbial communities from San Francisco Bay, California, United States - C33_27D | ecosystem: Environmental > Aquatic > Marine > Unclassified | place: USA: California... | reverse complement strand
GCCATCTGAAAATTCAGCAAAACCAGTAGTATCACCAGCTGTGGTGACAACACGGATTAGGTTTTTTCTATTTGCCATAAATTATTTCCTTAAGATATATCTTGTTAGAATTATAACATCGCATTTGATATTTTATGTTTTTATTATGGGTTTGCATAGTGTTACAGTCCATAGACATTCTTAATACTGTTAAAGTTTATGGTTACTTCGTCATCAGTTAATGCTTGCCCCCATACTCTAATCATTGACACTGCACCATCAATAGGGTCAACTGAAGCTTCACTACCTACTTTAAAAGTCTGATTTGAAGCACCACCATTATGAGTTGCAGCAGAAGTATACGTAGCTGTAGAAAAAGAACTACTTCCTACTGTTCTATAGTAGACTTTTAAACTATTACCTGACCAAGTTCCTGCACAATATACCCATTTGTTTAAGGCAACACTTATACCTGTGTCCCACCAAGTTGAATTTGAATTTGCTAACCACCAAGCTAATTGACCATTACTATCGTGAGATATGCTTATTACACCAAGTCCATTCCAAGGACTTGAGTTATTTATTTGGCTAAATACAGTAGCACGACCTGTATTAGTTATTTTTGCTGCGACAAAATCCCAAGACCAAGCACCTCTTGTATCGTAAATAGTACTATCTGGTAATGTTGCGTAAGTAGTTGTATTACCAGAGGGATAAATCAAAGCTTTTGCTGTATTACCACCTGAAGAAGGAGAATAATTAGAAACATTAATTCCATTTAAACCCCCATTGTTAGAATTGGTAGAAAAATCATATAAAGTACCACTAGAGCTTTCATTGAATTGTGTGGAATCTGTAGCGTCAATATGTGTTATTAAATCTTCTGAAATAAAATGCAAAGGATATTCCCCTCTATCTAAAGAGTATTTACTTTCTGTTGTAGAAAATACCCCACTTACTCCACTAGCAGATTGCGAAGGAAGTTTTCCTATATAGCCAAATTCTGTATTACCCATATATATTCCAATCTCCTAACCATTCTTCTTGTTTAAATATTTCATTTGCTTCTTCTAAGTCATATATTTGGTATTTAGAAACTTCTAATATATTATTTATACATTCTGGGTTTTCTCCAATCCACTTAACAAATGTTAAAGAACCTGCATTATTCCAACGAAGTGTATCTCTCGAAGTTTCCATAACTTCAGTCCAATCAATCATATCTAAATGTTCTTCAAATAAAAACATAATTTTTTTCATTATGAAACCCCTACTAAGTCTTTAATGAAAGATACTGCTTGGTCTCTCTCTGTAGAACCTAATGTAGTATTCCAATACCAAAATCCATACACACACCAATCACTATATTCAGTTCTAGTAGAGTGATAATTTATAGTCCAATAGTTAGCACTACCACTACCACCTGTACCTCCATAGTTGCTACCATTGTAGTAACCTCTAAAGTAATTTCTTTGGGTTACACCTACAATCCAACTTGTTCCTGCTCTATCTGTTTGGTCTGTAAGCCAACCCTCGTGATGTGCAACAGGTGCGGCACCACTCCAAAAACCTGTTAACCAATTACCACCACTACCTTCCCAAATTCTTTTTTCAGTTCCATTGTATCTAGTTACCCAAATGCCTGTGTAATTGTTATCTGTACTTGTATGACTAAATCTAATTCCTGCACTTGTATTACCTTGTACCCATTCTGTTATATTGGTGGCATTATTACTTGAAGAGCCTGTATTGTATGTAGGATTACCTCTGTAAGCACTTGAATTATTATTACCTTGATAGTCTACCCAAACATTAGTTGAGTCATTAAAGGTGCTAGGAACATAAACATTTAGTGGTAGCGTTGCTATATCTGGCACTACAGCAGAAGTATTTATATCTATCTGTTGAGCAGCTTGCTGAGTATCAAATTTACCTACTATTTGTTTTATATCAGAATGTTCAGGTGTTTTACCTATATAATTTTCATTAGGACTAAACGGCATTTATATCGTCCTCTGTATCTGTATGATGATAGTCTCCAATTCTTTCAAATATATCAAGACTTTCATTGTAATAATCTCCAATCCCTGCATATAAACCTCTAAAGTTTGCGTTATAAGAAGTTTGTATCCAACGACCTTCTAAACCTAATTCGTGTAGAAATTCTTCCCCTCTGTGTTCCTGTTCGTCAGGAACTACAAGAACTTCTTGAACTACATTGTTTTCATCTATTTTTGCAAAATGAGCCATATTATCCTTCCCACTGATATCTAATTAATACTATACCACTACCACCATTGCCACCAATTCTTGAAGCAGAGCTTCCAGAGTATCCTCCTCCGCCTCCGCCTCCACCTGTATTAGCAGTACCAGAACCTGCTGTTGATGTAGAACTTGTTCCTGCTTTTCCACCACCTGCAGAAGCAGAACCTCCACTACCATAACCATTCCTTGTAGCACCTCCGCCACCTGAAGAAAAGTATCCACTATCTCCTACAGTATTACCAAAATATGCAGAATAATCTATTCCTATTCCACCTATTCCACCATTTGAACTTGCATTTCCACCTGCTCCTCCTTTTCCTCCGCCTCCTCCACCATTGTTAGAACCTGTAGCATTTCCACCATTGTTTCCTTGTCCAGAAACTCCTGCTCCACCCGAATTTTTACCATTGCTACCGCCACCACCAGAACCTCCTGATTGTTCAGTTTGGTTAGTGTCAGCACCACCATAAGCAGCACCTCCTCCACCACCTGTTAAAGAATTACCAAAGGCACTTGAAGAACTTCCTCTTCCACCTCTATTCGGAGAGTAATTCCAACCAAGACCTCCTGAACCTCCGCCACCTACTGTAATAGTATAAGCACCTGATTTATCATCAAAGATTTGTGCAGTGTATAACACAGTTCCGCCTGCACCACCACCACCACAGATAACTCCACCTCCACCACCTGCACCTGCTATTATGAGAAAATCAAAATAACTAACTGTACCTGTGTCATAAACAGTAAATGTAGATGTAGATAAAAACTTATGTACTTTATAAACTTTATCGCTACTATCTGTAAAAGTATAAGTAATTCCACCAACAGCGTTTGGAGCAGTAAAACCATAGACATTAGCTATCTTTAGACCATAGTCTTCTTCTGATGAAAATTTACCTGATAAAGTTTCTTCTGATGTAGTGTTTAATTCACTACCTTCACGAGTTTCAGGTGGTTTACCTCTATATCCGAATACACGAGGCAGTCTTCTACGAGCCATTTAGAGCTCCTAGGTTATCTCAAGAATACTAGCAAATGCTTCTAAATCTCCTGAAGCTGCTCCACCTTGTAGTTGAATGTAATCCCCTGCTTCGAGAACTATTTTAGAAGTACCTGCAAGTTCTAGTGTAGAGTCAGCAGGAACTGTAATTGTATAAGCTATTCTTGCGTTAGTTGTTGTATCACTATCTATAACATCTGCTGAGATAGTATCATCATTTGTACCATCTATATTTGTAATTCTTAATGTTAAAACTATTGCTGTTGTTGCAGAGGGACAAGTGTATACAGTACTAGCTGTACTTGTAATATCTTGATACGCATTTTTAAATGTTTCTGCCATTTGTTCTCCTAACTAAGTGCGACTACTAATCCTAAACTTGCACCAGCAGAACCAGTACTTGTATTCATAGCATCCCAACTGCTTCCATTATAAACTTCTACCTTTGATGTTGTGGTATTGAATATCATTTCACCAGCTGATAAAGATGTTAAAGCATCTCTTTCAGAAGTTGTATAATTTTTAAGTCCTACAGGTACAGTAAAATCTACACTAGCTCCTGTAGTTCTTGGTCTTATCTCATTTACTTTTAATATTGACATTTATACTCCATATCCATATAGCAAGAAATCCCCTGCCATTGTTCCTGTTGCAACATACAATCTAAATCCTGTACAAGATTCTTCACTATCGTGAGAAAAACTTGTTTGTAATTGTCCACCATCTTTCCAAGTACCCTGCATAAAACCTGTAGTTTTTTTAGTTGAAACAAATGGATTATAGATTTCCATATTAAGACCATAATCACTATCAGCAGCAGAACCATTCATTAATGTTATATATGTTTGTCCTGCACCACTTGTACCCATTTGATATGAAGTTTGTGATGTTGTTAAGTAAGTATATTTTGAATCATAGTTTGCAGTAATATCACTTCCAGAAGCACCACCATTTCTAAATACCATTCTAAAATCTGCTGTAGTACTTGGCTCGTATGTGAAAACTAATTTATAAAACAAGTAAGAAGAGGTAAAGACATTATCAAATATTACTTCACCAACACCACTTACACCTGTAGAACTAGAAACCAAACCTATTGGGCTAGCAGATAATGTTGAAACATCTTTGCCATCTACTTGACCGTCTTTAATTAATACTCCATCAATAGTTACACCATTAGCTGCAGTATTCTCTGATATAGTATCTACTTTTATTTCACTAGCCATTATGAACTCGTTACCTCTTCCCAAGCAGACCCTGAATAAACATTAATCTTGCTTGTTGAGCTATTAAATATAATCATTCCTGCACTAGCTGTTATTGCATCTCTTTGTGTAGTTGTTAAACTTTTTAATTTCAAAACATTATCTAGACTAATTCCATTACCTGAAGTTTGTTCACCTATGCTATCTACATTTATTAATGACATTACTTAGTTCCTTCAGCTTTACCTAAATAGTTTTCTGGGTCGTATTTACTATTAACAATATCCTCTAGTGACTTTTCAATTATATTGTAATCTATATTTTTTGCGGTTGTGTCTTTAAAATACGGCATACATTGAACAATCCAAGCACTTGCCCAACCTAAACCAAAACCTATTAAGGCTGATAAAAACAATTCCATTATACAACCACCAATGTTCCTGCTACATCTACAGTTCCTTCTATATCTAATGGACCTGCTGCAACTGTTCCTGTATTTGCACTAATTGTAAAACTTTCTCCTGATGCAAGTGTTGTCCTGTGTATGAAGAAACCACCACCTGCTGACATTGTGGCATTGTTATCAATAATCATTCTTTCAGTGCCACCTGTATCAATTCTTACTTTATCTTCGTCAGCACTTTCTTCTACATGAACTCTTGTATCGCCATCAGCATCTTCTATGTTTGTAGGTCTTTGTGCAACAAAATTTGAACCATCATAAACTAGACTATCGCCTGTAGCTAGTCCTGTAGTATCTACATCTGTTAAATCATTTGTAGCTTTGTCACCACCATTAGCTACCCAGCTTAAGTTACCAGAGCCATCAGTTTGAATAACATAAGTATTTGTTCCTGCATTTCCATTTAATTTAAGTTTTGCAGTTTTTAAATCTAAGAAACCTGAGCTATCAATTCGTACTGCTTCAGTTCCTGCAGTAAACATTCTAATTTCATCAGCGTCTGATGTAGGTTCTACCTGTATCTTGGTATCGTTATCTCCATCAGTAAAGCTTGTAGCACTAGCACTAGCTGATGTAATCTGAACAGGGTCTACAGTTCCATCAGCTAGTGTTAATTCTATATCTGTACCTGTTGCACCTAGATTTAAGAACTCAACTGGGTCAGATGTACTATCAGCTAATGTATATGGTAATTCACCAGTAAGTCCGCCACCAGAACTACCTGCAAAATTTGATTTAGTAACTTTTTTAAATCCAGATGCACTTGTGTCATATACCATAACCAAGTCATCATCAGCAGGTGAACTATCTGCTGTAAGTCCTGTAACAAAGCTTGTAGCTAATTCTGTAGCTGTACCTTCAAAAGTACTAGCGACTATTGTTTCTGAACCTACTGTCCATTTGTCAGTTGATTCATCCCATATAAATGTTTTGTTAGTAGATGTTCCTCTTTCAATTTCGATACCTGCATTTTCGCTAGGTGTACCTGTAACATTATTATTTAAAACTATTATGTTGTCGTCTACTGTTAATGTTTCAGTATTGACAGAAGTTGTTGTACCACTTACTGTTAAGTTGCCTGAAACTGTTAAGTCGTTAAAAGTAACATCAGAGCTTGTTGCAACTGCCTGACCTATAGATATTGTTCCACCAGAGTAAGTAACACCTGTACCACCTGATAAGTAGTTATCTATTTCTGTATCTACTCTTGCATTTGTGAAATAAAGATTAGTAGAGCCTTCTGAAAGGTTGTCTGTATCTTTTGTTGCTAATCTTGTATCAAAGTCTGTATTTTGTCTAGATGTTGTATAGTAAAGATTTGAGCTACCTTCTGTTAAATCATCAGTATCAGATAAAGCAACATTTACCCAAGCAGAGCCATTGTATCTAATGATTTCACCATTAGCTAAGGAAGTTAAAGTAACGTCACTTAATTGTGATATAGCAGAACTTGCATCACCAGGAACAAAGTTAGTACCATCCCATTTAAGAGCTTGACCACTTGTAGGTGCTGATGTAGTAATGTCGACATCACTTAAGTCGTCTATTGATACTGTACCTAAATTAATATCTACTTCATTATTAGAAGTATCATCAGTAATTGTTATTTTTGCAGAACCTGCATTTAGTTTCTTGAACTGTAAGTCTTCTCCAACTTTTGCATAAAATATTCCAACACCAGCTGTTCCAATATTAGAAGCTGTGTTAGTTTCACCAGAACCAGATAAACCAGAAACTGATGATAATGCAAAGCTACCTGCTGAGTCATCCCAAGTTACAACCTTTTGGTCTTCTGATGCACCTGGTGATGTGAAACCTATATTAGATAAGTCTTCTAAGTTAGCAGCTGCAATTCTTGCATCGGCTCTTGTATTTGTGTAGTAAAGATTAGTACCCTCTGATAAGTTTGTTGTTGACTTAGTAGCTAGTTGAGTATTGAAATCGGTATTAGCTCTAGTGGTAGTGTAATAAAGGTTTGTAGAGCCTTCTGATAAATCATCAGTGTCTTTAGTTGCTAATCTCGTATCAAAAGCAGAGTTTACCCTAGTATCTGTATAGTAAAGGTTTGTTGAACCTTCTGATAAATCATCGGTATCATTATTGGATAAATTATCTTCTACTTCACCTGTAATTGTAAGAGTGTTATTTACATCGTCATAAGTTAAAGTTATATTACTACCTGCTGTTAATAAAGCATTTACTCTGTCATCTACTCTTTCGTCAGTAAAGTATAAATTAGTAGAACCTTCACTTAAATTGTCAGTGTTCTTACCAAAAAATGCAGAATCAAATCTAGCAGTTGTATAGTAAAGGTTTGTACCTTCACTTAAGTCACTTGTTGACTTACCACCAAATGCAGTATCAAATCTAGTTGTCGTATAGTATAAATTGGTAGAACCTTCACTTAGGCTGTCTGTATCGTGGTTAGCAATACTAGAAACAGTTCCAGTTACATTACCTGTTAGGTCTCCTGTGACATTTCCAGTCAAGTCTCCTTCAAAAGTACCTGCTACAAATGTCTCAGAACCAACAGTCCATTTATCATCTGTTTCGTTCCAAATTAAAGTCTTATTAGCGTCATCTCCACGCTCTATTTCTATTCCTGCATCTTGAGAAGCAGAACCTGTTGCATTTGAATTAAATAAAATTATGTTGTCAGCTAATTCAATTGTTTCAGTATTTACTGTTGTTGTTGTTCCAGAAACTGTAAGGTCACCAGATACAGTCAAGTCATTGAATGTTACATCTGATGTAGTAGCTACAGCCTGACCAATACTAAATTGTCCAGATGAATAAGTTACACCTGTACCTGCACTAAAGTGTGCTCTTACTTCAGAAGCACTTGGTCCTGTGTATGTTATTACACCATTAGATGAATTGTATGATAATGAGCCATCACCACCATTATCAGTAACAGAAATTGCACTTCTAGCCCTTGTATCTGTAAAGTAAAGGTTAGAACTACCTTCTGATAAATCATCTGTATCACTGTTTGTTAAAGATACACCTTGAACTGATATTACTGAATCTCCACCCATTCCTGAGTGAGCTGAACAATAATAATAAAGAGTATCAGCAGTTGCTGCATTAACAACAATTTGTGTATAAGCACCTGAAGTACCTGGTGTTCCATTTGTTGTAACACCTGTTGTGTAATTAGAACCACTTCCATGAGTTCCATCTTTAGTTGTAGATAGTACTAATGGGTGTCCACCATTAGAACTGTCGCTTTGGTCAAATATGTATGTAATACCAGGTATCAATTGAATACTTGCAGAAGTTTCTCCATCTAAGTGATATTTATTACCACTTACATTTGCAACGGTTACAGCAAATTCAACTATTGCAGTATTGTCTTCAAAATTTATTGTCTTGTTAGTTAAAGTATCTGTAGAACTTTCTGTAACTACAGTTCCCTCTATTGATATTGTTCCAGAGGAGAAATCAATTCCTGTACCACCTGTTATATAATTTTCTACCCTTGCGTCTGTGTAGTATAAGTTTGTTGAACCTTCACTTACGTCATCAGTATCTTTTGTTGCTAATTGAGTATCAAATCTTGCATCAGTGTAATAAAGATTGCTTGAACCCTCAGTTAAATCATCGGTATCTTTTGTAGCTAGTCTTGTATCAAATCTTGTATCGGTGTAATAGAGGTTTGTACTTTCAGTAATGTCTGCTGTATCAAGAGATAATGTACCACCCAAGCTAACTGAATTACCAGCAATAGTCATAGAACTATTTGTTAATGATGAATTAGGTATCGATGCAAGTGCTATGACACCTGTTGTATTATCGTAAGTTACACCTGTATTTGTAGTTGCTGATATACCAGTTAAGGTAATAAAGTTTGTGTTTGTATTATCATAATTAGCTAAGTCATCATCTACTGTATAGCTAATAGAGTTGGAAGCATCATCATAAGATACAGTAATTCTTGTTTGAGTTCCAGCAGTAAATGCATCATTAATTGCATCTTGTGCATATTCATCAATATCAGATTTAACTTCTGAAATGTCAAAGCTAAAATCAAAATTACCAGATGTATTAGCAATTGTTACGCCTGTACCACCAGTAAATGTAACTGTTCCACCAAGAGCAGTACTTGTTGATGTTGTGCCATCTGTAAAAGATATTGAGCTGTTTGCTAATTGTGCATTAGGTATTGATGAGGTTCCAAATTCTCCAGTTGAACTGTTGTAAGATAGACCAGAGCCTGAAGCAACTGAAAGTGAATTTCTAGCTCTTGTATCTGTGTAATAAAGATTTGTCGTACCTTCAGATAAGTCATCTGTGTCAGCAGCGGCTAATTTAGTATCAAAATCTGTATTTGCTCTTGTAGAGGTATAGTAAAGATTAGTTGAGCCTTCAGCTATGTCGTCAGTATTATGATTACTTACATCAGATACAGTACCTGTTACATTTCCTGTTAAATTACCAATAAATGTTGAAGCAACGAAGTCGTATGAACCTACTGTCCATCTATCATTACTTTCATCCCAAAGAAGAGTAACATTTGTATCGTCACCTCTCTCAATTTCAATACCACCATCTTCTGTAGCAGAACCAGTAGCATTGGAATTAAGAGTTATTGTATTGTCAGCTAAGTTGATTGTTTCTGTATTAACAGTAGTAGTAGTTCCTGATACAGTTAAGTCACCAGAAACAATTAAGTCATTAAAGGTTACATCACTTGATGTAGATACTGCCTGTCCTATGCTTATTTCACCAGATGATACTGTAACTCCAGTTCCACCACTAAGGTAGCTATCAATTTCTGTGTCAACTCTTGCATTTGTAAAATATAAATTTGTAGAACCTTCGGATAAGTTGTCTGTGTCCTTTGTAGCTAGACGAGTATCGAAGTCTGTATTCGCTCTAGCAGTTGTGTAATAAAGATTTGTACTACCTTCTGTTAGGTCGTCAGTGTCTTTTGTAGAGAGTTGTGTATCAAATCTAGCGTTTGTATAATAAAGGTTAGTTGAACCCTCACCAATATCATCTGTATCTAATGTTAAGCTACCACCTAAAGAAAGTGAATTTGTATTAATTGTTACGCTATCATTAGAAAGCATTGCATTTGTAATACCACTTGCTTTTACCTGTAATGTGTCTGAACTTATTTCAATAGAACTATCATCTACATTTACAGACAATGTAGGTGTTTGTTGTTCTCCTGATGAAATATCAATTCCTAAACCAGAACCAGCAGTAATGCTTTCAACATAGTCACCTTCTGTGTCTGTTCCTAGATTTAAAGGTTCATTTACCCAAGCACTACCATCATATCTAATTATGTCACCAGTTGACAATGTTCCAAATGTTACATCAGTAAGTTCTGATAGTTCATTAGCTGTTTCTACTTGTGCTGTAACATAATCAATAACAGAAGCTGTTGTAGGTAAAGATGTATCATTATCGTTGGAAGTAAATGTTTCTGTAGATGTAACTATTGTTGATACATTGACACTGTCTAAAGCAAGAATTGATAAGTTAACACCATTAAATGTAGGATTATCACTAGAACCTAAACCAAGAGAAGCTCTTGCTGTTGCACCACTTTCTACAGTCCATGCAGAACCGTTAGAAACAATAAAAGCACCATCTGTATGAGATAGTCCTGCTATTGTTGCTAAGTCTGTATCATAGGCTTGAATGTCTGTGCCAATGGAAAGACCTAATGCAGTTCTTGCACCTGAAGCTGTAATAGCACCAGTACCACCATCATCTATTCCTATAAACTCAGTAGATTGTAATTCAGCAAATCCAATGGCATTACCATTACCGTCATAATTAACTCTTACTGGTGTTTTTTCTGCCATTATTCAGCTACTTCCATATCGATAATATCATTTGTACCTGAGCTATCTACATAAGTCAGCTGTAGTGTTGAGTTGTCTGATTTAGCAGGCATAAGAACATCTAAAGTAGTTCCTGATGATTGTAGCAAAGGAATACTTCTTGTACTAACACCTACATACCCTCCACCTCCAGAAACGGCATCTGATGTGGCTACATTAAAAAACTTATTTCTTAAAGGCACTCCAGAGTTTTCTCCTAATTTGGTGACTACAGGCACTTTACCAACCATAGATAAAGTCTTAGGTACTTTACTGTTTACTTTAACAGTTTTTGTTGAAGTGTCGGTTATTATATCTATCTGGTCACGGTCAGACTTATACCTATTATCTAAAGTACTTTCTTCATCAGAATCAATTGTTAAAGTATCACTTTCAGCATTAGCTAGTATTGTATTTTGATTAGTAGATGCTATTTGAGTAAAAGCATTTTGGTTAGCATCTCCACTAGTATTTGCAGCAATAGTAATTTGGTCTGTTGTTGAATTAGATGTTATAGAAACATTTGAACCTGCAATAAGTTCTACTGTATCTGTTGCACTGTCTGCAACAATATTGTTACCACCAGCAGTAATAGTTTTAAAAGCATTAGATGCACCTCCACCAGTTGAAGATATTGTTATACTGTCGGTACTACCATTTGTATCAAGTGTTATGCCTGTACCTGCAACAAATGTAAGAGTATCTCCTGTTTGGTCAGCTTGTATAGTATCATCACCAGATACAATAATATTTCCAAAAGCTTGTTGTTGTGTAGGTAAATCTGTCCAAGATATGTTTCCATAACCATCTGTTTTTAATACCTGATTAGCTGCACCAGTATTTCCATTTATTTTTAACTTTGCAGATTTTAAATCTAAATAACCATCAGTAGTAAATTCTGCACGAATTGTAGAGTCTGTAGCAAATATTAATTTTTGACTTGCAACTGTACCTACAACGAATGGACCATCTGATATAACTGTTTGACCATCAAGGTATAAGTTATAACCAATTTCATCACCATTGCTATCAACAGTTGTGTCATCAACGTGAACTATTGCATTAGATACTTGAAAACCATGTGGATTACCATTGGAATCTAAACTAAAAATATGGTCATCGTAATCAGAAGAACCAGCTATTCGCTGGGAAGCATCAAAAGTTGTATCAAT
>Ga0222718_10004277_pt1 | contig 11933 bp, 13 predicted proteins | sample C33_27DmetaG_FD_165045 | JGI IMG/M metagenome (GOLD analysis project Ga0222718, IMG submission 165045) | Estuarine water microbial communities from San Francisco Bay, California, United States - C33_27D | ecosystem: Environmental > Aquatic > Marine > Unclassified | place: USA: California... | reverse complement strand
ATGGAGACATCGTATATTTGATTATAAAGGTAAATTAAACCACGAAAAAAAGACAATTGAATTTGACTGTGAAGAAAATTTGCAGGAATTTTATGATAATTGGGGGTATTATCCAGACGAACAATATACATCAGTTGCGTGTAAATCGATTGGTAATTATATTGAACCTAAGTCTCTTACTATTATGGATTTTTGCCAACTTTATAATGCTACACCTATTACTAAAAAAATAAAAAAAGAAAAAACAGATACTAAATTAATAAATTCTATTGCATATACATAATATTTTACATAATTTTCAACTTTTTTTATTTTTCTAATATATATGTTAAATTTATACAGCAAATACTATTTTTTACATCCTAAATTATTTACTCTTATTGTTTCTACCTTCATTTTTTCTATATTATATTTGTTTTTAGACGACAGTCATTTTAGTGGAGTAAATTACATAAAAGAAACTATTAAGAAAGAAGTTATTAAAAAGAAAATAGACAAAGAAATTGAAAATAAATCAGTTACTGAACCTATGACTATATATGACTATGAAAAAGAATTTAATAAGATTAAATCTAATGTTGCTATTGAAGATGCTACAAAAGATGTAAAAGAAGAAGTTGAGAAAGATGAACTTAAGGCGGAAAAAATAAATGTATCTTTAGCTCAAAAGTTATTTAATAGAATATATTATTCGTTTAATACATCTTGCTTACTTGGTAATGGTGATATTTATCCAGTTTCTAATATATCAAAGTTATTCACTATGGTCCAATCACTATTAACTGTTTCCATTATTGTTTTTTAATTTTCATTTACAAATTTATAACGTGTAAATGAAAATAAATTATTTTTAATTCTTATTAACGAATAATTCTTTAGCTAATGTTTTTATTACTTTATTATCTAATTTTAATTGCTCGTCCTCTACATCACCTAATATTGCTTTCATCATTTTATAACAAAAATCATATGTACGGGTTTCCATTACTTCACATTCGGGATTTGCTGTTTTCCAATCCGGCATAGTTCTATAATTTGTCATTGATATACGACTTAAAATTTTTCTTAATTTTGTTAATTCATCTGTATCTTTACTCCACCCATCATCCTCTTTTATATACATTGTTTCTCGTTTTATATCCGTGCAATGAATTGGTCTTTTTGTTACATCCATTGTTTTTAAACGGTCCATTATCATTTTTGTCATACCACTTACATAACCATGATTGCCAATATAATCTAACTCATCTACTTTTACATTCATATTTTTTAGAAAATCAGTTATACTCATTGCATCTTTACACGTATCATTCAAGAAAAAATTAATATTAAAACGTTGATTATTATTGTTTGTCGTGTTGTTATTAATAACTTGAGAATGTTTCGCTATCTCAAGCATTTGATTTGTTTGTTCTAACATCATTTGTTTAAATTCATTATTCTCATGCATTTGTCTTTGAAATAACATTGTTAAATTTTCAGTTAGATCCTGTTTAGTCGTATTCTCCTGCTTGATAAACTCATTTTGTAACACATTTTCACACACACCTGACCGTCTATGCCGCCATAGATTTTGTCTATGTGCGAATTCTTTACCACAAGTAGGACATTCTAGAGCAACTTTTGGCAACTTTTTGTAATCATTTGTTGCTTTTTTATGTTTTGCAGTCAAAAGATGTTTGTTGTAGCTACTACTCTTGCTCGTAGTATAGTCACAAAATTCACAAGTAAATTTCGAGCAACTTTTTTGTAATCCCAATGTAATCATTTGTAATCTATAAAATGGTTACAAAAAAGTTGCCCTAAATATTCCGCGTAAAATATGTAAAAAAAAGTATGCAGTCATACAAAAAATATAATTTTGATATTTACTGCATTACAATCACAACTCTAATTTTGTCAATTTCCGAGATGAAAAAAAAAATTTCTCAGAGGGGTAAGTCAAAAATGGACATTCTGAAAATGTCCAATTTCGGATTTCACCCACCTATTTATTTTGTGAAAAAGTATAATAAATATATAAATTGAAAATATGATATAAAGAAAAATAATATTTTGCGTAATTTATGTAATAAAAAATTGTTATGTAAATTCAGTATTTTGCGTAATTTATGTAATAAAAAATTGTTATGTAAATTCAGTATTTTGCGTAATTTATGTAATTGAGAAATTGTTGGAAGGTGAATTCGGTATTTTGCGTAATTTATGTAATTGAGAAATTGTTATGTAAATTCAGTATTTTGCGTAATTTATGTAATTGAGAAATTGTTGGAAGGTGAATTCGGTATTTTGCGTAATTTATGTAATTGAGAAATTGTTAGGTGAAATTAGAAAATACATATTTAACGTATAAATATGTAAATTAGATCGAATCACTTATTTCAGTATTGTCTTCATTTTTATCTTCTGTTGATATTGGTATATCATTGGATATTATTTTAGAAACTCGTTTTTTAATATTTTGTTGCTGCATAAAATATAAGCAAGTATTTGGAATATTAGAAATACAATTCATAACACTATTGTATGTAAATGCTGTAACGATATTATCGCTATCATTACTATATTTAATACTATACCACCAATATGGTGGAATATTTAATACGTAACCAGGTGTGACATCAAATTCTAAAAATTTCATTTTATCCATTTCGTGGTAATATTTTCGTTGTGGTTTCCAAACATTAATAGGTGACCAAAATTCATAAATATCATAGTCATTATTAGGATAAAGAAGTTTGCAGTTTTTCCAAGGAGTCATTTTAATAGTAATTTTACCGGATACAACACATAATAAATATCGTTCATTAGTGTGATATCGTAATGGTGTATGTGTTTTTTTAGATCCAGTAAGAATATCATAATGTGTTACAACAGTAAATGGTGGTTTAAAAAAATCATCATTGGTTTGAAATGTTTTAAATAATCCAGCATCGTCAACGAGTGTATGATTGTTTTCTGTAAAATAAGAAGACTTGGTATCTGTATTAATAAGAGTTTCAGCAGATTTATATGTCATAACAGTGTAATCTATAGATTCTGCATCTTCTGTGTAATAATCACGAATATCTTTGACTTTAACATCATATGGATTTAATATATCTAAATTATCTGTATCTAGTTTTTTAAAAAAGTGAGGATTGATATCGTCATACTTAAATAAGACAGGTTGTTTAATATTACATACCTCTTGAAATTGACTATTAGAAGCATAATCCATCTCATATATTTCTAAATCAGTTCCTTTTTTAAGTTGGTGAACTATATGAATATAGATAAATACAATAAGTATGAATAATGATATATGAAAGAATGCGTTCATAAAAATATACTATATATATACTATATTTTTGTCTTTTAAAGTATATTACGAAGAAATAAATTAATCATCATCATCGCCAATTTTAGGTGCGAGATAAAATGTGAAATTAGCATTATCTTCACCTAAATAATAGACAATTTTCATAGGAAAATCTTTAATAAGAGACACCTCAATTTCTTTTGCAATTTTGCTATACATACAAATGTTATGTAACATGTTTAAACTAAATGATAATTTCATGACTTCACCCTCTGTGATTGAATATTCAGTAAGGTCATCAATATTAATGTCAACCAACATTTTACCGGATTCTACACTAATTGAGTGTAAAATAATTTTTTCTTCAGTACATTGAATTTCAATAGTATCACCAAAAATTTTAAGTTGATTAATTAAGCTAGCAAAGTTAATAGAATTAATAGAGAATTCAGCATTGCTTTCATTTTCAGGAATTTGCATTAATTCGCAATCTAATTCAATTAGAGGTAATTCAAAACGTTTGTCAAATACTGAAGAATTATTACAATTAAATTTAATAAATAATTTATCATTGTCTTCATTTTTAAATATAATATGAGTTTCTTGTATCTTATCTCTAGTATTTAATATCTTAAACAGTAATGTAGAAGATAAACCAATGGTAATTGCTTCATTACTATTATAATTGTATTCATCAAACCAACTACTGGGAAGTGTTAATTCAAATACTGAAACCCTAGATGAATCCATTGATTGCATATACATTTTTTCTTTATCAAATGTGATATTTACGTGTTCGCTAAATAATCTAATGTGTTGAAATAATAAACCGAATTGTTCTGCCTTTCCTAAATCATTAATAACAATATCCATTTTTATAATTTAAATAAATAACTTTATACTGTTTATTTTACGAAGTATTATTGAAAAGATTATTCAATAAGTTATTACTATCATTTTTGTTAATAAGAGTAATTTTTTCAAGAATAACAGGATGAATAAGTGGTCGCATTAAATTCGAAATAATTTTTATAATACTGGGAGTATAATATACGTGTAAATGTATTAAGTTATCATGAAAATTTTTATTATCATCTTCATATTTTTTAAGGAAAATATTATATAATTCTTTGTAACGTTCGTGACCGGATACGCTATATGTATTCCAATTTATGTGTAATTCATATTTTTCATATTTATTTATAGTTTTTTCAATTACTTTATATATAAAATTAGACATAGAATTAAATATAGAAGGGTTTGCAAATGTTTTAAAAAAAGGATAATCAAAATATAGTTTGTTAGTGTTATTAATAGAATAAAATGTTTTATTAAATAATTCTTTATTATTGATTTTATTTGTAATAGTGTTCGCACATTCCAATTTTTGTGCCGACTTGAAAAATATATTTTTTTTATTATCTTTATAATATTGTTCTTTTAATTGTAATATTCTATCATCAAATGTAGTGTCCATTCTATGAATTATTATACTAGAAAAAATTTAGTATAATAACTAATATGTTTAACCATTTATTTCATTTTCAACAACTTCTTTAATATTATGTGTAATTGATTCTAGGTTATCTGTAGATGATTTATTATCGATTTCAGATAGTATTTTTATTCGCTCATCTAGTAACATCTTATTTACGTCCATAGTATATGTTTGCAACTTAAGCATTACATCTTTCATACTGTTAATTTCTGTAACTAACATTTCGAATCTTTCATTAAATTCACTAACTATTTCAGGTAATTCATTGTTATTAGTATTTTCTGTTTGATTATTATTTTTAGCAATTCCTTCTAATTGAATTAGACGTTTATCAATTGTAGAAAATACTTGTTGTAAATTCATTTGTCCGGAATTATTGGATGATGTTACTGTTTTTGTTGGTTTAGTATTTTGGTTAAGTGTATCAGGTGTATTATTTATACCTGCTCTTCTACGAATTGCAGCAGCGTTTGAGGAACTCATGATATATACTTATTATATAAACTATTTAAATGTGTTTTTAATAAAATATATATAATGTTAAAAAACGTTGTTGAAATTAACAAACACAAAGATAGGGATCCTTCAAAACCAAAACATGAAGAGTACCAGTATTTAAATTTATTGCAGGATTTGTTACAGGAAGGAAAATTGGAGGAAGGTAGAAATGGAAAAACTATTCGGGGGGTGGGTGCTGCCATGCATTTCTCATTAGAAAATGGTAAAATACCTATTTTAACAACTAAAAAGACAGCTTGGAAAACGTGTTTTAAAGAATTATTATGGTTTATAAGAGGTGATACAGATAATAAAATATTGAATAATCAAAATGTGCATATCTGGGATGGAAATTCAACACCTGAATATATGAAATCGCGTGGATTAGAAAATTATGTAGAAGGTGATTTGGGACCACTTTATGGATTTCAATGGAGATATTTTAATGCACCATATACTTCGTGTAATGAGGATTATACAGGAAAAGGTATAGACCAATTACAATTAGTAATTGATAATTTAAAAAATCCAGAAACCAGAAATTCAAGACGTCATATAATATCAGCTTGGAACCCTTGCCAAATGGATAAAGGTGTTTTGCCACCGTGCCATATATTATTCCAATTTGTTGTAACTGATGGAAATAAATTAAGTTGTTTGCTATATCAACGCGCGAATGACGAATTTTTGGGAATTCCATTTAATTTGGGGTCATATAGTTTATTAACATATATAGTAGCAAAAATGTGTGATTTGGAGCCTTACGAATTTATCCATTATGGTGGAGATTGTCATTTATATGATGATCATCTGGAACAAGCTGCAGAGCAGATTACACGTGAACCTTATCCATTTCCTACATTAGAAATATTAAATAAACGAGATAATATTAATGATTATGTAATTGAAGATTTCAAACTTACTGATTATCAATATCATCCACAGATAAAGGGTGCGATGAGGGCATAAATTCGCTTTGAATAGTGTCCACGTAAAAATAATTAGCAAACTTTGGATTAGATGACTTTATATTAAATATAACAAAACAACTTATATGTTATATCATAATATAACATATGAATAATACAGTAGTTTTACACCAGGATGGAAGTAATATTATATATATATCCAGTTTTTATCAATTAATCCCATTTTCGTTTGCAATATATTATCATATATATGATAGTTCTATTGTAACAGGTATTACTTTTTTTACATCTATTAACTATTGGAGAAAACCTATCAAAAATAGCATACGACGGTATATAGATATAAATTGTGTGTTACTTGGTATGTGTTATCATTTATATTTAATTTATTACTATTCTCTTTCTAATAAATATTATTATATGATTGGAATCGGGTCATTATTATATCCAATTGAATATAAAATTCCAAAAAATAATTACTATCGTATTGCTATATGCCATAGTTTACTTCAAATAATTGCTTGTAATATTTGTGTATGCATTTGTTATGACATAAATAATAAAATAATATCATTTTAATAAATAAATATCATCCCCAGATAAAGGGGGCGATGAGGGCATAAATTTTCCCGAATATAATACGATATTACCAATATTTGCTGTAATATGTATCATGCTATGTGCATATGTAGATTCCCAATATAATTTACGATTATAATAATAATATCCTAATGGATAAAAACTAATAGCAAAAAACATTATTATGTAATACATTTTCATATATTGTGAATAATATGCACGATATAATTGATACAGTAATGATATGGAAAGGTAAGATATATCAATATATCTACGTGGTGTGTTGAATGTTGGTTTGCTCCAATAATATATTGAAGTAATAAACACTCCACCGGGACAACAAGCCAGTAAATATTGTTGATTATATACTGCATATATAGATGAAAATATAGATAAATGAGCGATATTACATATAAATTTACACTGTTCTGGTTCTAACACATATTTATTTGTAATTGTATTAGAATAATTCATAATATATATTCAAAGGTGTAATTCTTTATAAGCTTTAGTAGAACTATATAATTTTTTTTTTCTAATGGGTTTGTATATAATTAGTAAAATGGAATTATTACAAGAAACAGCTGATATAACAAGAAAAACATTTTTCTCACACGTATTTTCAATGACTGAAGAGAGTAATGCTGAGATATTAAATGTAATCCAATATTCTTCAATGGGTGTAGTGCCTATTGTAGTATTAAATAAATTAATTCATCGTTTTGTTCCCGAGGCCGATCCAGAAAAATCATCTTTAGAAATTTTAATAGAAGTATTTCTTCAATTAACAGTAATGTTTTGTGGTATAATTTTAATTCATCGTATGATAAATTATATTCCAACATATAGTGGTTTTAAATATGAAAACTTAAATTTAACTAATGTAGTTCTTGCATTCTTAATTATTGTATTGAGTATTCAAACAAAATTAGGAATCAAAGTAAATATTTTAGTAGATCGTTTAGTAGAATTATGGAATGGTCCAAGCGCTGATGTAGAAGGAATGAAGGATAAAAGAGTAAGAAAGCGTGAGCCAGTAACAGGACATTCCCCAAGTCAAGCAGATTATCTAGATAGTGGAGTTCAAAATAATGTATTTCCTCCAGGACCAGTTGCAACAACTCGTCAAAATACTGTAATGGATTCATATGATAATATGATGCAATCTGGACCAGTAAGAACTGAAATGAATGAGCCAATGATGAATATGGGACCTGCTGCAGCCAATGGTGTTTTAGGTGGCTCTTTTGGTTCAGCATTTTAATGATATTTAAGAATAGCTAATAAAACTTTTTAAATTACAAATAATATTTATAATTTACGAATTTATAATATCGGTGTAATGTAATTATGGTGCAAGGCGAAAATAATAATGAAAATGTATCTTTACAAATAAATGAAAACAATGAAGCCGATATAATACCAGATAGTACTGATAATTTAGGTGAAGATACTGATAATGCTGATAATACAAGTGAAGGATCTGGATTAGATCAAGCAAGTAATCAAAGTACTAAAGAACCAAAAAAACCAGACATCAATTTAACAACAACAATTGGTAGTTATTTAAATTATGAAGATCTAGACTGGTTTAAACAAACTGAATATATAGTTTTCAGTAATGAATTGAAATCAATGCAACGTAACAATGTAATAATTTTAAAGGAATGTAAAGATAGCAAACGTTTATTAGATTTAAAATATGATGATTTAAATACATTAGTAAATAATATTCAAACATCTGTAATCTTTTTTTCAACAATATCAGGTTTTATTCAAGCAACTCGTGTTCAATTTGCTATTCCTGATAAAGTAACAGCAATATTTTCAATAACAGTATCTACTTATATATCTTTGTTGTTATCTATATCAAAATATTATAAATTGGATGAAAATAAAGAACAAATTCAAATATTACGTGAAAAATATACATTGTTACATAATAAGTTAGACCATCGTATGGATGTAGTAGGACCTTGGGGTGCAAAATCTTTATGGATACATCAAGATCCAGTCCAAAAGTATAAAGAGTGGAGAACAGTATGTAATCAATTAGATGCTGATTATAAAGATATTATAGAAACTAAACAAAACTTGGTAACAGAATTTGAAAATATAATGGATACTAAATCTAGAAATCTATATTTTATTAAAAATCGTGAATTAAATTATGCTAATAGACAATTAATATATGCTTGGGATAAAAAAGAATCAGAATTAGAAAAACGACTAGCAAAAGAAAGTTTAAATGTAGGTCCATCTTCAATAAAATTACAACACGAAGAATTAGATAATTGGGCGGATGAAGTATAATAATTTATTATATTATGTTATACAATTTATAATATAATATGGACGAAGATAACAATGAAATGAATTTAGATAATTTTTTTAATGAAAGCGTACAAAACCCTTTTACGTATAATTTAAAGCTAAAAGATAAGGTATTTGAAGATTTTAATATTTTATTTGAAGAAGTAAAACGTATATTTATTCATGGTTTATTTAATATTACGAATAATAATAATATTAGAAAAGATGATAATGATAATAATAGAACAGTAATGATAGATAAAGTTCCTAAGAAAGATATAGAATTAGTAAAAAAATATATGCTAAGTTTAGGTATTGAAGTCGTTCATAAAGAATATACAGATGAGGATAAAGACTATCATATTCGTAGTTTATTATATGACCTACAAAATAAATTAAAAGATGATGTGAAAATAGATATAACTATGGATTGGATAAAACAATTAATTTTTAAAACACATATTAGATTAATAAATGGTGAAAAAATAGATGAATTAAATAAAATAATAAGATGTTATCCTGAAACAAATTTTTTTTTAAAACTGTATAAACCAGAAAAGGTAGAAGATTGTTATATATCCTATATAAACAACGAAAACAAAAATGTATTGAATGTAATTTATTTTAAAAGTGCTGAGTTAAGAGATTATCATTATTATCATAAATATACAACTCCACAAAATAAACACGTAAGATAATCAATAAATTATTTTGTAATAGGATCACATTTACCAGTAATTTTATTTTTTTTAGTACCATTAGGACATCTTTTTCTAGTATTTTTTTGAGTTTTTTTCTTTCTGCATAAAAATTGATCGTTTCTTTCAAACCCTTCTTTACACACATTAACACATCTATTTGTTTTTGGATTGTGTTCTTTACCTTCAGGGCATTTTTTAATTAATGTATCCAGAAATTGTTTATTACTTTGTTCTTTTACATTATTATCAATTACGATTTCAGGAGAACCATCAACTACAATATGATTAACAATTTTCTTGTTGTATTTTTTTAATAAATCATATTTTAATAATATATTTTCATATCTACTGAGAACTTCTTCAGGTGAATCTCTAATAAACACATTAAAATGTAACATATTATCGAACAGATCTTTTAATTCATAATATAACATCTTTGGTAACATTTTTCTAGAATGTTTGAGAACATATATTAATCCACTTGCTGCTCCATATGTATCAATTGTATCAATTGCCTTATCTAAAAATAAATCATATTGATTTACTGTTAAGCCTTTTATCATTTGATAATAATGGTTAAATCTTTTATTAACACTTTCTTGATAATTATTTTTTTCATTGTCATCTAATATACATTCAAATATATATCTATGTTGATCTGTAAATTCATAAGCATTCTCTGAAACATATTTCATTTGTGATTTATCATTAGCTTTTGCAATCCAATTAAATATAGTTTTGTTATATAATTTCATTTCAACAGGAAAGGACCAATGATTAATAGCAAAACTGTATTTAGATTTCGTAGATGCATCTACCACTTTTTTTCTTGTAGTCATTAATCCAAAGTCTATTAAGTTAATTCTAGTTTTGTCTTTGTTATAGACAATATTTAAATGTTTTAAATCGTGATGAATAATACCTTTTTTATTCATAATCATAATTCCATACAATACACGAGTAACTTCTAACCAAAATTTTTCAACTATTTCAACATCTTCTTTTTTTAAAAAATTAAGTGTTTTTATGTATTTTGCAAATTGTTCAAGGTTTAATCCACCATCTTTTAACAATAATAATGAATATTCATCTATTAAATCACTATTAAATCCGGAACATTCACGTATAGCGATATGATTTTCTATATTGTTTTCTACTTTACAAGATTTTGGTTTTCCTAAATGAAATTTAAGTTCTTCGTCTGCTTTATTCATTAATTTAAATTCAGTCATTTCTTCTTTTGCATTCTTATCTTTCATTAATTTTGAAACAATATTATCATCTTTAATATTAGATCTATTTTTACAGGTTAATGCAGGTTTATGAACGCATCCATAAGTACCTTCACCAATTACTTTGGGTTTTGTCGTCATTATATATTATTATTATATAAATAGTAATAATAATTTATTTCTTCTTGCGATGTTTCTTGCGAGTCTTTCTTTTGGATTTTCCTCCTCTAAATTCACCTGGATAATTTTGATCTATCCATTCCTTACGTATTGTTTCCCTAGTTATGGGATGTGTTCTTTGTACTTTTAACCATTGTTTAAATTCTTCGCGATCATAGCATGTTTTGTTGCCAGATGGTGATGGAGGTTTTACTGCTTTTTCCTTTGTCAACGGTTCAAATGAAATAGCTGAATAAACTTGACCTTTATCATTTCTATCGCACAAATTATACTCTTCTTCTGATAATTCTGGTATTTCTTCTTCTGATAATTCTGGTTCTGATTCTGGTTCTGATTCTGGTTCTGATTCTGGTTCTGATTCTGATTCTGATTCTGGTATTTCAACTAAACGGGCACGACGAGTTGGTCGTTCATATCTGTACCCGCTATCTTCAAACATACGTTCCATATTGGTCACATACAAGACGTCCCAACTGCCTATGGGTTGGTTAAAGAGTAGAGTGTCAGAGAACATCCGCCTCATATTGGTCACATTCGAGACGTCCCAATCGCCTATGGGTTGGTTAAAGGCTCTAGCATTATAGAACATAGCTTCCATATTGGTCACCTTCGAGACGTCCCAACTGCCTATGGGTTGGTTAAAGGCTACAGCTTCCCCGAACATATATCTCATATTGGTCACATTCGAGACGTTCCAACTGC